>Ga0065704_10070147_pt1 | contig 265283 bp, 271 predicted proteins | sample SwiRhicommuniRL2_FD_59091 | JGI IMG/M metagenome (GOLD analysis project Ga0065704, IMG submission 59091) | Switchgrass rhizosphere bacterial communities from Rose Lake, Michigan, USA - RL2 v2 (version 2) | ecosystem: Host-associated > Plants > Roots > Rhizosphere > Soil | place: East Lansing, MI
AAAAAAGAAATTTGCAGAATCAAAATTGCGTCAGCAGGATCTTGAAAAATTCAATAAGTTCCCAGCTCGTCAGCAAAAAGAGATGATCACCAAAATGGTTGAAAAGCACCTTGAGCGCAATCAACCACCAGCGCCGATTACAAAACGTCGTTACATCGATATCGATGAAGATCAAACGCCAATTCCATCTCCAGCTCCACGTGCGCAACAAGCACAAGCTCGTCAGGCTTACAACCCAAGAGCTGCAGCTCCTGCACAACAGCAGTCAGCGCAACCTCAGCAACAAATGCAAAGACAGATGCCTGTGCAAGCTCCGGTGCCAGCAGCTGTGCCACCAAGAGGTGAGTCTGAAGAAATGCGCGCACTCAGAAATGAGATCGCGACATTGAAACAAGTCATCACTCAGTTCCAACAAATGCCTCAAACATTTGCCGGTAGTCATCCAGGTGCTGACTACGGTCTCCCGTATGATTTAAGTTTTGTGTTCAGTAAATTAGTTGATGCGGGCATGGCCCCTGAAATTACGGCAGAGATTTTGACGAAAGCTCAAGAGTCTTTGCCAGCATTGAAAATGAAAAACAAAGCCCTGGTTGATGCTTGGGTGGCTCGTCATGTTTTAGAAAATACGAAAATTTCAGAGAAGCCAAGCTTTGGTAAAGTTCATTGCTTCGTCGGCCCTGCAGGTGCTGGCAAAACGTCTGCGATGATCAAAATGGCTAGTCACCTCGTTGTGAAAGAAGGCAAGCGTGTCGCTCTTTTCACAACAGACACGTACAAAGTTGGTTCTGCTGATCAGATGAGAATTTTTGCACAAATCTTGAATGTGCCATTCTCAGTAATTCGTACACAGGGCGACTGGACTAACTTGTTAAGATATCTTGCTAACGTAGATTGCGTACTTGTGGATTACACTGGATTGAGTCTGAAGAATCAAGACGAGGTCAATATGATCCGCGGTCTTCTTCCTCCGCAATCTTTGCAGGCACAATGCCACTTGGTATTACCGGCAAATGCGAAGGATCAAGATGCAACTGAGTTGGGCCGTCGTTACGCAGCTGTAGGTTATAAGGATGTGATCTTCACAGGCCTTGATGAATCTACTCAGCACGGAACGATCTACAACTTTATGAAGCGTTTCGATGTGCCACTTCATTCTTTTGGTATCGGCCCTCGCGTACCGGAAGATTTTGAGTTTGCTACAAAAGAACGTCTTTTGGATTTGATCTTTAAAATTACAAAACTTAACCAACAGGAATCTCAGTCACTATGAGAAGACAAACGGGTTTAGGATTTTATCAAACGCGCACGATCAGTGTAACAAGTGGTAAAGGTGGCGTTGGTAAAACTACTTTGGTATCGAACTTGGCATTGAGCCTTGCTCAGCAAGGAAAAAAAGTTTTGATCTTAGATGGTGATTTAGGAATGGCGAACGTAGATATTCTTTTCGGTGTGCGCACTGAAGGAAATATCCACGATATCATCGCTGGTCGCAAAGAGATGCGCGATATCCTCACAGAAGTTTCTAAAGATGTATTCTTGATCCCTGGTGGCAGTGGTGTGGTGGAATTTAATCACCTCAATCATTTTGAAAGACGGGCGATGATGGAAGCAGTTTCTTCATTGCCGAACATGTTCGATTATCTTTTGATCGACACGGCTCCTGGCATTGCCGAGAACGTGTTGTTTCTGAATTCAGCCGCGCAAACGGTGAGCGTGGTCCTAACGCCAGACCCCGCAAGCTTTGCAGACTCGTATGCGTTGATTAAAGTTTTGAACCAAAAATACAAAGTTCAAAAGTTTGCAATCATGTGTAACCAAGTTCGTGATGAAGAAGAAGGGCTTGGAATTTACAAACGCTTCAACGACGTCGTAACGAGATTCCTCAACGTAGGTCTAGACTACTGGGGCTCAATTCCAAATGACGTGGTTCTTAGAAAAGCCAATCAAATGCAACGTCTCATTGTGAGACAGGATTCAACAGCAGAATCAGCGAAAGCCATTCGTGAGCTTTCCCTTCAGATCGAAAAAAAGACAAGGAATATCGAAGCCACTGGTGGCATGCAGGTGTTCTGGGATCAGGTCGTAGGGTTTGCTTAGCAGAATTGGACTTTGAGCATAACTAGCTGTTTGTTAACATTAGTTTTAAGAGGGAAAAAAAATGGGGAAAAATGCGGCGTTGCTGAAGAAGTACAAGGACGAGCCAAGGAAACAAGGTGCGTCCCACAAGGACGATGTCATCAGAGAATACGCGCCACTAATTAAGTTCATCGCTCAAAAGATCGCTGTTCGTCTTCCCTCTAATATCGAGTTGGATGACTTGATTTCTGCAGGTGTTATCGGCTTGATGGATGCCATCGAGAAATACGATTCAACACGCGATAATAAATTTAAAACTTATGCTGAATTCCGTATTCGCGGTGCGATTCTTGATGAATTACGCGCGCAAGACTGGGTTCCACGTTCTATTCGTGACAAAGCAAAATTGCTCGATAAAACAATGGTGCAATTGGAAGCTGACTTGGGCCGTACCCCAACGGACGAAGAAGTTGCCAAAGCTCTCAATGTTAATTTGGATGAGTTCCATGATCTCGTGAATCAAGTTCGCCCCGTAAGCTTGCTTCCTATCGATCAGGCAACGACATTCAGTAACACGGACAAGAAATCCATCATGGATATTTTGGAAGGATCACGTACGAACAATCCTTTCAATCAATTGAATGTTAAATCTATTAAGGAAGTTGTTGCTCAAGCCATTGAGGAACTTCCTGAAAGACAACGTTTGGTTCTTTCACTTTACTACTATGAAGATCTGAATTTAAAAGAGATCGGACAAGTATTGAGAGTGACTGAGTCACGCGTATCTCAACTTCATGCTCAAGCAGTGACTCGTTTGCGTGCTAAATTGGCGGCAACGATCGGTGCTGGTGAATTGGAAGTTGCTTAATTAATCGCTAAAGTTCCTAATCTCACCACCTATGAGATGGACTCTAAAGGCCTGGCAGCAATGCCGGGCCTTTACTTTTTTATTTGCGCTCCCACTTGTCAATGATGTGCTGAGTGGCGCCATTAGCTGTTTGTCGTTCAGCGTGTACAATCATCGTTTTGCCATCGTGAGAGAAGAATATACGATCAGTTTGATCGAAATGTTTGAGGATATTTGATTTGTAGTATTGGCTTTCAAGCATATTTTCGGGCGTCAAAATATCGCTTCTAATATCAGCCAGGTATGCGAAGGGTTGAGAAGTCGCGCCGTCGCTGGCAATGACATGGAAGTTTGAATTCGGCACTGGTACAGCTAAAATGCCACGGCGAGAAGAAAGTGCCTTGGTATCGAATTTTTCAACGATCGACATGTCAGCGACATCGTAGATCGTCACAGTATCATAAATTACGTAAAGCAATTTCCCATCCGCTGACAGGGTCACGCCTGATCCTGTTCTGCCGTCTATCGCATAATGCTGTCCAGATTTGATGTTATAGATAATCCAAGTAGAAACAGCAGGACCGCCATAAGCGCGAATCGATAAAAGCTCTTCACTCAGAAATTCAACTCCGGCGAAGTTATGATTTGGATTTTTTCCGATGTCTTCTCGCGATAAGCTTAAGATTTCTTTTCCTGTCTGGGTATCCATCACCCAGACTTTATCAGAGCCATTGCCCAGAGCATAAGTGAGGCCTTTCGGGCTTACGTCAGCGGTCACGTGTTCGAATTCGTACTCGGGGGCTTTGATAGACCGAATTAATTTTCCAGTTGCGAGATCATGGCGTTGAATTACTCCAGGCTTGCCATAAGAAATCATGCTCTTGCCGTCATCAAGTGCGCGAGCTCCAAACATGTTTTGACCAAATTCAACTTCTTGAGAATCGTGCCAAGTGAGCTTTCCGACTTTACCACCCATGTAGACAATAAAGATAGCATCCGCTTTCTTATCATAGAACATGTGTCCCGGTGTCCAGAAGTGCGAGATGCGACCTTGTCGTGTGAACTCGGGTACCTTTAATTTTTCGATTACGACATCTTCTTTTGCGCGAGCTTGTTTCTCGATCACTTCTTCTGTCTTTGAATTCGAATCTTGAGACTGTTTGATTTTCAATTTAATTTTTTCAATGAACTCATCACGAGTGGTTTTAACTCCCAAAACGCTCAGTACTTCCGTGAGTTTCGTTTCGAAAGTACTTTCATTTATTGTCGAAAGAGCAGTGGAATCTGGAGAGCTGCCTTCTGCTGTTGTCGTATCAATTTGAATTTTCATACGAGCGAGGTCATCGAGCGCTTTATCAATCTGTATTGTTGAAACTTCTTTTGCTTCGATTTTGAATGTATCAGAACAATGAGGTGCCGCCATTAAGCTGAGGGGCGCCAATGCAAGGGTAACAGGAATTAGAATGAGGTGTTGGAATTTTACAAACATTATTCTGCTACCTGCCAAATATCGATGAAGGATTGATTGCGGCCATTAGCGGAATTGATAAGAAATTTCTTTCCATCTTTGGAAAACGCAGGAGTTGTATTGAGTAAGCGATACTCATGCGCAATCGTTGGTCCATAGTCATTAGAAAAATCGTAAGCTGGTGAATTGAGATCTCTTTTGTGTGCAATGATCAATTTCTGATATGGGACAATGTCAGAGGCAAAAATATTATATACAAAAAATTCAGGATCGTTAGGAACAGTTTCCGCAATCATGACTGTGTCATCTTCAACTGTGCGTAACTTCTGGCTAGCCACTTTCTTAAAGTCTTTTGTTCTATATTGAATGACAGTTGGCTCTTGCGAACTAGGATCAGAGACGACTGTTAGAACCGACTTATCTGAATTGAGACTTGTTAATTTGGAATGATTTTTTATCGATAAAGACGATCGTTGATTTGTTTTCCAATTCCAAAGAACTAATTTGTCGGAAAACTGAATGAGCACGGCATCGTCACTAATGAACTGAGCGTTTTCGAGGTAGTCACGGGTCACGTAAGTCTTTAATAAATAACCTGTCGTAGGATCGATAATTCTAACGAATTTCTTGCCGCCTCTTGGTGTCGCATTTGCAACGCCTAAAATGTATGAATCACTAGGGCTTAAATTTAAATCGAACTTAACGTCTTGAAGACTTGAAATCTGCATGCGCGACGTTTCTGCTTTATTCAATAGATCGTACTTAACCAAAGCTGGTTTTTTATTATCCGCAGTTAAATACAAAACGAAATTGCGATCAGCTGTCATCGTGAACAGTCGATGATTAGCGGCGATGACGTTTTTGCTGCCGTCCTTTGTGCCATACTGAATGAGCTCGCTGATAGCCATTTTTGTTTTTGAAAGAACGACAGAGTTGGTCTCTTCAGAGTAAGTGATATTTTTCGCAAGCACGGGTCCTTGCAAATCGATTCGTTGCTTCAGCGCAATTGGATACTGAGCAATTCTGTTTTCTTTTTCAATGATGCGAGTGGCTTCGCGATCTTGCTTTTCACGAGATGCTTGAGCTTCTTCTTTAAAACCTTGAAGGCGCGCAATTTCTTTTTTGATCTGAACTCGGACGTCAGCTTTAGATTTTTCATTTGAAATACTTTCAAGAAAGGCTGCGAGTTTTTTATTGAATTGTGCGTGAACTGCTTGAGTTCCCAACTGTTCATTGGTGCCTTGTACTTGGTTCAGGTCAAATCCCAGTTTGAGTTGGGCTAGATTTTGGATGGTAAGGGAGTAGGAAGCGGAGTCTCTCAGAACTTCAGCACAAACAGGCGCTGCAGAGGTCCATTGTCCCGTTAAAAGCAGGATGCCGCCAATGGACGCTGACTGTATAAGTTTTAAACGGCGAGAGCCTGTCATAGCTTTCCTATTCCTTCTCACGAACCTGATATTTCATCGAGGTTGGAAAAGCAGGGACTATGCCATTCGGTTACTCCGGCGAAGCCGGAGTGTAGGCAGGCTACTCGGCTTCCATTTTAGCTTTGATTTTCTTCAGAACTCGGGCTTCCATTTGGCGAACGGCTTCGCGAGTGATGCCGTGTTTTTCTCCGATCTCTTGAAGAGTCAGAGGCTCATCATTTAAGATCCGCTCATCTAAAATAATCTTTTCCCGCTCAGAAAGTTCAGGACGAATTTCTGCTAATTTTTCTTTTAAAATTTCAAGCTGCTCTTGGCGGGCCATCTGTTCATCAAGTGGTTGTTGATGCAGATCTTTTTGCAAATCACCAAGGCTTGAACCAGAGTCGTCGTCGCCAACGGGACGATCCAAGCTGACATCACGACCTGACATACGCATGCTCATGTCGCGAACTTCGTCTTCTGGAATTCCTAAGCGTTCACCGATCAACGCAGCATTGGGTTCAATACCCATAGCATCGAGAGCGTCTTTTTCTTTTTGTAGCTGATAGAATAATTTACGCTGATTTTGTGTCGTGCCGATGCGAACCATTGAATACTGGCGCATTAAGAATTCTTGGATATAGCCGCGAATCCACCACACAGCGTACGTGATTAACCGCGCACCTTTGTAGGGATTGAATTCACGAACTGCATGCATCAGACCGACGTTTCCTTCTTGAATTAAGTCGATCATTTTTGCGCCGAATTTTGAGTAATCAGCAGCGACTTTCACCACAAAACGCAAGTTTGCTTTTACAAGAGCTTCAGCGGCAGCGGGGTCTTTGCTTTCAAAATATTTTTTGGCGATCGACATTTCTTCTTCGCGAGTCAGAACTTTATATTTTCTGATTTCGTTTAGATACATGACTAGGGGGTCATTGGAAGTAACAGCTTTTGTCGTCTCAGGCAGAGCGACAGATTTTGAAATGTCTGTGTCCTCAACAGGCTCAGCATCGACGTCAATATCCGCGGGGACGGCGTAGGCTTTATCAGCCTCGGCTTGTTCTAGACCTTCAGCTGAGTCGTCGAGGACTTCCGCAACAACCGATCTGGGTTCAATCTTGTCTTCTTTTTCCGCAGGCGATTTTTTTGCAGGCTTTTTTGCAATAGACGACGAAGCCCCTTTTTTTGAAGGAGCTTTCTTGGTTGTCGTAGAGCTTTTACTTGGCGAGTCTGATTTTTTAGTCGCCTTAGTGGGAGCTTTTGCCATCGAAGAGAACCTTAAACGCTATGCGAGATATTTCGCTAGTTTCTTTTGTAGAGTCTCTTGGACTTTACCTTTGAAGGGAGTCAGCATCAACGGCAGATCCACAGTGACTGCAACCTTGCTCCCTGCGCCAGACGCAGAAACAACAAGATCCGCCTTAAACTGACTGCCATTCATTTTGGCTGCCTTTTTACCGTCATCAAAACTCGCCTGAATTTTTGGGTCAAAGCGTCGAATGTCCTGATCGTTCTCTACGAACTCTTTGATCTTTTTGTAAGCTTCTTCAGCATTCTGAGCACTTTCGTGATCGATAGTGAATTTTGGCATGATGATATCCTTTGTTGTCACAATCTGAGGCCTCAGTTTACTAAGTCAAGGTTCTGGGGTCTAGAGATAACTCTTTCTTATGGACCTCATCATAAGATCGATTTTGACTGCCTAAGTACATTCTGCGAATATAGGTTCACGCATCATCTTTTCCGACAAAAGGTAATCAATATGAAATTTGTGAAAGAGCTAAAAAGAACACACTTGTGCGGAAGCCTCAGTGCAGCACAGGCCGGTCAAAAAGTTGTTTTGATGGGTTGGGTAGACGTCCGCCGCGATCACGGAAGCTTAGTCTTCATCGATTTGCGCGACCGTGACGGCATTATCCAAGTGGTGCTCGATCCAAATAAAGAAGCAACTGCGGCTTCAAAAAATCTGCGTGGTGAATTCGTATTGGCCGTTGAAGGAACAGTGCGTGTTCGTCCAGACGGAATGAAAAATGCGAAATTGAAAACCGGCGAGATCGAAATCGAAGCAACTCGTTGCGAGATTTTGAATGAGTCAGCTGTTCCGCCATTCCGTGCAGATGATGAAAACGTGAATGAAGTTTTGCGCTTGAAATATCGTTACCTTGATTTGCGTTCACCACGTTTAACGAATCACTTGATGGTTCGCCATAAAGTGACGCAATTGGTGCGCTCGTTCTTGTCTGAGCAAGGTTTCTTGGAAGTTGAAACTCCGATCCTTTACAAATCAACTCCAGAAGGTGCACGTGATTATCTTGTTCCTTCGCGTGTGAACTTGGGCCACTTCTATGCGTTGCCTCAATCACCGCAAACTTTGAAACAGCTTTTGATGATCTCTGGTTACGACAGATACTTCCAAATCGCTCGCTGCTTCCGTGACGAAGATTTGCGTGCTGACCGTCAGCCTGAGTTCTCACAAATCGATATGGAAATGTCATTCATCGACCAAGAAGACATCATGGAGATGAATGAAAAATTGCTTCGCAAAGTTTGGAAAGAAATCAAAGGTGTTGATGTTCCAAAACTTCAACGCATCACTTACCAATATGCGATGGACACTTACGGTAACGATAAACCAGACGTGCGTTTCGGAATGGAAATTCAAGATTTGAAATCCATTGTAACGGGTTCTGGCTTTAAAGTTTTCGACGACGTTGTTGCTCGTGGTGGTATCGTTCGTGGTATTGCATGTCCTAAGGGCGGCACGTTCACTCGCGGTCAGTTCGATAAATTAACTGAAGTTGCGAAACGTGGCGGCGCGAAAGGACTTGTTTGGATTAAAAACGAAGCGGATGGTTCTTATACTTCTCCAGTTTCGAAATTCTTTAGTCCTGAAAAATTGGCAGAGATCTTTACTGCGTGTGGCGCAAAACCAGGCGACTGTGCATTGGTTGTTGCGGATGATTACGATACAGCGTGTGCTTCGCTTTCAACTTTGCGTATGCATTTGGGTAAAGAGTTGAACTTGATCGATACAACTCGTGATGCATTCTTGTGGGTGATCGACTTCCCACTTCTTGAGTACTCTCCAGATGATAAACGCTGGGTGGCTCGTCACCATCCGTTCACTTCACCGCAAGATCAGTCTTACGATGATTTGATGAACAACAACGAAGGCGCTTACGGCAAGATGCTAGCGAAAGCTTATGACCTTGTTTGTAACGGCTACGAAATGGGTGGCGGTTCGATTCGTATTTACCGCAGCGAAATCCAAGCAGCGATGTTCCGTGTATTGGGTATGAGCGAAGCGGAAACTCAACATCGTTTCGGTTTCTTCTTGGAAGCTTTGAAATACGGAACGCCTCCGCATGGTGGTATCGCTTGGGGTCTTGATCGTCTTGTGATGCTTCTTTGTGGTACAGATGCGATTCGCGAAGTGATTGCGTTCCCGAAAACCGCGAAGGCAACTGACTTGATGGCAGACGCTCCAAGTGACGTCAGCCGCGAGCAATTGGCAGAGCTTGGAATTCGTTTGAGCCAGTCAGCTGAAAAAAATCTAGAAGATTTGAAGAAGTCTTAGATGGAAAGACTCTCTGCTGAAACCGAACTTGAGAAAAAAATCATGTGCTACGGAGCCATGTATCTGGAAGAGGGGCACATCTTGGATGGCCTCTTTGAGATCATTGGTGAAGTGGTCGGTGAAGGCGAAGAGTTAGATCCAGAAATCCGCGACGAAGTGATGAACGAAGTCGGGGAGATCTTTTTCAGAATGGATATGAATTTTCCACCGGAAGTGAAGGACGATTGTATTTCACTTCTGGCCGATATGTGGCAGGTGTCTGATAAGGCGACAACGCTGTCGACGCTTGAAAAGATCCGCTCCGAAGGCCACAGAACAAAATTCAATGTTCTGAAAGACAGCATTCCTTCTGAAGGCAAGATCGACGTTTTGTCTTTGGAAAAGTTCAAACAGATTTTCATCTTCGACATGGTTAATTCTGAAGAAGTGAAAATGCTCGACTCAGAATTTAAAAAGTTAGCAGAGTGGATTCAACGTTCACAAAAATATCTGAGTGCTTCAGGGATTCTTGCATGGGACCTAGCTCGCGCAGTTCAATTGATCCGCATGAGTTACGTGGCAGGTTTCTTGAACGACAACGAAGCGTGGGCCGAGATCCTAAAACTCGCACCCATCTCGGTCGATAAATTCGATTCATGGATGGCCTTCTCGCATAGTTTCTTGATCGGCCAAACATTCTGGGCAGGCCAAGAAATGCCCGAAGTAAAACAAGCTTGCGAACGCCTTCTCGGCAATCCAGCAAGCCCATGGCAATTCTACGCTCCTTAATTTCATCTCGAAGAAGATTTTGCGATAAATAAGAGGGATTTGCTCTGTGTAGTGGACCTACCTTAGGGACGCTTCGCTGCGAGAGCACGCCATCGTGGCTCAATCAGCGCCAAGGCTTCGCCTTGGTTCGGGCCGTCCGGGCCCCGCTGAAGGCTCTCTTCGGAAGGTCCCTAAGGTAGGTCCACTACACAGAGCAAATTACTTATTTTCGAAATTCTTTGAGTTGTTTAAGGATCGCAGAATTTTTACGTCTTCAGGATTTTTCATAGGCATTCGAAGCTCGTCCGCTTTTATGGGTGGCAGGGTGTTGAACTTTTTTACGGGTGGCTAGCCCTGTTGGTCTGTTTGATTAGGGTGGTTCTCGCTGCAACATTAAGCGGTTGTCATGTGGCTGCGATGTTGCTCTCTAAAGATGTGAATATATCTTTAGAGAGGTGAGTTATGAACGCTCTGGAACGCAAAGCTAAACATCAAGAGGGACTCGTGTTTTTTCAACAGGGAAATTTCAGTGAAGCTATTGAGATTTTTTCTGATGCGCATATGACCTATGGGGCGCATGTAGCTTTGCTTGCTGATATCGCGATTTCTTATCTTCAATTAGGTGATGAGGTTGCGGCTCAGAATATTCGCCACTTGCTTGAGGAAGAATATTTTCAAGCGTCGCCTTTGTTATCTGAGGACAGCCATGTTGAAACTCTCATTTTTCTTTCAAAGATGCGTGAACTAAATAAAGAAGTGGCTTCTGCATTGAAAGCTCTAGAGTCTGCTCTCGAATTCACGGAAGGTAATTTTTCTCTTAAAACTCGTGTATTGACTGAACTTATCGATTTAAAAACTCGCTTGGAAGAGTCGTATAAATAAAAAAGCGGAAACATTTCTGTTTCCACTCCTTAGCATTATTTTTCTAAAATTCTTACTTCCCTAAAATTCGATAAACGAAATTTGCAATCGAACTATCAGCCGTTTTGCTTGAAGGAATTGTTTTCGTTGCCTTCGGAGTTTTGAAAACGCCAGGGATGCTTTTTGCCGCTGCGGCTGCATATAAGCGATCAACTTGATAGTAAGTATGAAGTGTGTCGCTGGCTGCGGCGTCGTTCTCTGCATAGATCTCAGGATCAGCAGAATCCATGAAGTTGATCACGTCGAGTTTCGCGCGTAAGCCTGCATACGGCTCTTTCAAGACTTGATCAATGCTTGTGAACGCTGTACCTGTGTTCGCATAAAACACATCAGAGTATTTCAAAAGCGTTTTGTAGTTCGCGCCCGAAGAGTACATACCTTTGAATTCCGCATCGTTTGCCCATCTGTACGTGTCCAATGTTGCTTGCGTTGATTTCAAAGCGATACCTGATACACGCGTTGACTGACGAAGAACAGGATCGTTAGAGCTTGATACTTTCATATCATTTTGCAAACCAATCCAGAGAGCCGTACTCGCACCCGCAGAGCTTCCCATCAAAACGATTTTATTTGTGTCGATGTTGAACTGCGAAGCATAGTGACGAATGAATTGCAGCGCACGACGACTGTCATTCAATGGTAACAACAACGTTTGTCCCGCAATCGGGGCAGTGCCCATTAAACGGTAGTTGATCGTCGCGTAAGCGATACCTTTATTGAGGTAATTTTTTGCATCGCCGTGACTGTCTGCTTTATCACCTGATCTGAAACCGCCACCATGAATGAAAATCACCAATGGTGTTTTTACTTTCGAGTCGATTGCAAACATATCAAACTTAGTAAGGGCATTGGAATCATAGCTTTGATCGCCATAATACTTCACCGTTAAGCCAGAGACTTTGTCACCTGGGTAAGTCGATGAAGGCGAGACAAGCTTAATCACATCCAAGTCATTTCCAGTTGGAGGATTTTCCGTCACTGGGGGTGTCGTAGGAGTAGTTGGTGTCGTCGGAGTTGTTGGAGCACCTGCCACAGGGCGACCCCAGATTTCTAATTCACGCGCTTGCACTGATTTTTTCGCAGCATCGCCATAAACGCGAACGCGAATAAACTGTGCTTGTAAGTTTTTAGTAGACTGCGTGATCCATTCGTTCTTAAAGACATCAAGGCCTTTCACAACAGATACATAAGCATCTGAAGCGGCAACTTTGTATTCGATGTCCATCGTTTTTGAAACCCAGTTGCCATTTGCATCGCCAAACAGCTTCACGGTGCCGATGTTGTGCAATGATTTGAAATCGAAAACGATTTCCATCGTTGAGCCCGTGTTAGTACCCGCCATGCAAGACTCTTGGTCTTTGGAGCAAGCATCAAAAAGTTTTGCGATAGGTTGATCTGAACGCATTTCAATAGCAGATGCTACGGCCTCTGCTTTGGCAATTTTCACATTCACAGAACTATCAGAACCCGTATCTGCAGGTTCACGGGGAGCCGGGGCACATTCTTGGTTCGCTAAGCCTGAAGCCGCGCCCGTCGCTGTGTTATCACAGTAGATCGTGACGTTTTTAGATTTGTCGACGTTGATTGCATAACCTTTGCCGTTCACGGCAGATTTATTTCCATGGAATACAATGTTCTCACTCCAGCCATCAACAACTACGTGAGTTTGGTAGCCATCAAGCAAGATCGCACCCGTGTTCTGGCCAACGTTGTCTTTCACAGTGACGTTGTTCCCTTTGATATCGATCCACGAGTCCGCGTAATTCGCACCCGTGATTTTAGATCCATCAAAAGTATTGCCTTGGATCAAAGTGTTCGTCGTACCTTCTTTAAGGTCGATGGCTTCAGCCGCATTGCCAAATATTTTATTACCGATGACTTTATTGTTATCACTCTTATCGGGATCGCAATTCGTGTAAGTACACCAATTGGACTTTGCACTGCCGATATAAACACCTTCGCCGTAATCAGCAGTATACTGACCGGCATTTGAAACTTCAGAGGATTCAATCAAGTTAAATGAACTGTTGGTGCGTAAATGAACAGCCTCGTTGCCCGTATTGTAAACCGCCAAGCCACTTAAGACGTTGTTTGAAGCAGAATCCAAAATGATTCCGTTTTTACCACGACTCACTGAAAAGCCAGCCAGTCTGTAATAGCTCGCACCTTTAAGATGAAGCGTGTAACCAGATTTTAAACTCTCACCATCTAAAATCGCAGAGCGAGTTCCGCAGATAGTAATATGATTAGTGCTTGTGCCAGAAACCGCGGCGACAAAGTTTCCTTTGTAAACAGCAGCGGCTAAGTAAATCAAATCGCCGGCTTTCGCAGCTGATAGTGCAGATGAAAGCTCTTTGGCTGTTTTCACATTAACAAGTCTTGTGTAACTACCAGATCCGCATTCACTTGGTAGAGTGGCAGCACTTACACCCGCGGAGAAGAGTAGGGAAGCGGTCATAAGACCGATTCGATGCAGTGATGTCATGGTTCCCCCTTAGATTTCACTCTTACCAACGGCTAGCTGAGGCAATCACAAGAGATGGAGACAACCAAGTTCTGGTGACCGAATTGATGCTCTAGCCGAGGCTATTCAGTATAAGCGCGAAATCCCCGTCGAAGGTCTAGATCGCGAATTTTTGTCTCAAGTTTGAACGTATTAATCCGATACAGCATAGGAAGAGCTAGGATGGCTTTTCAAAAGCACACACGGAGGTGTGATATGGAAAAAATCAGCGGAATTATTCCTGCAAGTCCGAGAACGAGAGTGGTCGATACATCGAATGCTCAGCCGGCTCGTCCAGGAGCTCCTTCATTCGGTCGTCCAATGGGTAAAAACTCGTTAGGTGACAGAATCACACTGAGCAAAATTGCTGAAGAAATGCGTGCAGCAGAAGCTTTGAATCCTTCACAAGAAGGATTGGAAGTAAAGGCTCCGCAAGGTTTGCCAGCAAAGGGCGCAATGACGGCACAACAAAGCCAGAATACAACCGCCACAGCTCAAGCAGACACTTATAAGCCGAGTCCGGAGGCGAAACGGGTGAAAGTTGTTGAAGACCTCAACAAGAAATTCTTCGAGAAGCCGTTTGAGATCTCGCGCGAAAATGGTGCAGCGACGGCTTCAGAAGAAGCATTGAATCGCTACAACAACGTAAAAAATCTTAAACCGGATATAGAGGCTCAATCAGGAAACCATGATCCTCGAGCGAACACAGACGGTGCGCCCCTTTAAACTTACGCGCGCCTGTCTGATCCCTCCCGGTCACAATAATGCAATCCAGTGAGAGCATGATCAGTCTGCGAATAGCTGATAAACTCCATTGGGGAGCACCCATTTGAATCAGCATTTCTAATCTGATCAAAGCTTGTTGCGGATCATTCGCATGCAATGTTCCAAATGAGCCCGCATGTCCTGTCGCCAGGGCCATCAAAAAATCTTTTGCCTCAGCCCCACGAATTTCACCCATCGCTAAGCGATCTGGTCTTAAACGCAAAGATCTTTTTACCAATTGAGTTTGATCTATATTCGGTAAAATCCCTTGAGGATCTTCGCGCGTTAGCAATTTCATGCTGGCCTTGTTCGGTAATGCAATTTCGGAAGTGTCTTCAATCACGACAACGCGTTCGTTTTCGGGCAGCAAAGCTAAAAACGAATTCAACACAGATGTTTTACCCGCGCCCGTCGAGCCAATCACTAAGAAAGACTTTTTGCCTTTGATAATGCGTTGAAAGAGTTCGAACTCACTCGGATCACACCAACCTTGTGCCGCGAGTTTTTCAAACGTCCAAGGATTTTTGGGATGGCGGCGCAATGATAAGTGCGGAGCTTCAACAGTAATCTCTGCACCCACAAGTGCCACGCGAAAATCCAAATAGCTGCCATCCGCTGTGGGATGTTCAACACTCGTGAATGCTTTTGCTCCGGCACTGATTCTTTCTAACGAATTTCGAAAACTTAAATCCGAACAATAGAAATCGGGATGTTGTTGAAGCTGCCCCTTTTTCTCAAACCATATTGAGCGAGGGCCATTGACCAAAATTTCTGTGATGTCTTCATCTAGCATGAGCTCATTCAAAGGTCCGCAATCATAAAACTCATCATGAATTCTTTTTTGCAAAGCTGGAGCAAGTGGTGCGATCTCCGTCGCTACGATCTTTTCAATCTTTTGACTGCGCAAAACACTTTCCTCATCCGGTGAAAGCATGAACTCGTTCATCGGCAATGCCATGATCTGCTTTTGAATCTTGTCGTAAATGTTTTTTACTTCGCTCATAATTTTTCCCCGACTTCACCAATATGTTGGTAAGGAGTTCTCGTTGTCTCTTCTTCTTCTCCTTCTTTCAAAATGGAAGGGCGAACAAAGATCACGAGTTCTGTTTTGTTATCCGCATACTCCTGTGATGAGAACAAGCCACCTAGGATCGGAAGTCGAGATAGAAAGGGCAAGCCGTTATGCCCACGTCCTTCTTCATTTTTTAATAAACCTGAAAGAGCAATTGTCTGTGGACGAGTTAAATCAAAATGGCTGGATACGTGATTGGTTAAAATTCCCGGTACGTCTGCAATACCAGTTGATTTATCCAAAGTTGAAATTTCCGTATCAATTGAAATGCTCATACGACCAGAGCTATCGGCTGTGGGTTTGACCTTCAAGCGAATGCCATAAGATTTCCAAACAACATCAGATGTTCGGTATCGCACGATTTGAATTGGGATTTCACCACCTGCCATGAATTCGGCTTCTTTACCGCTGCGGCAAATAATATTGGGACTTGCGAGGATACGGGCTTTGCCAAGTTCCTCAAGGGCAAACGCCTGAACCTTGAATTCGTCTGCTTGCCACTTTCCATCGGAAAGAAGTGTTGCTGAATATGAACCACCAGTTTGAATGCCCCATTTATCAGTGAGGTTGCGACGAACCTCCGCAACCGTAATTTGTACCTTTACGGTAGGAGCAATATCCAAAGCCTGCGCATCTTTTAAAACCGCGACACCAAAAGGTGTAAAGATCTTTACGTATTTATTGAACAGTGCCTCATTGCCAGCAACCCGCACCTCTGCATGATCAGAAAAAATCACCGATTGGGGTGGTAGTTTCGCTTCATCTAAACGCATGCGAAAGTATTTCTCAGCATCACGTTTGACGGACTCACTCATCTCAGCGCGCATTTGATAGTTCAAACCTTGGGACTCAATCGACTGTGCTAAAGCAATCCACGATTTCATTTGATAAAGACGACCCGTCACAACGAGATCACCATCGAGCACGTCGATTTTCAAACCTACGATACGATCGACTTCGACTTTGAGGTCTTTAAAGTTGGTGAGCTTGCCAGGATGAATCACCTGTACTGCAAAATAGTTGGCGCCCATCTTTAAAGAAGTTTTACCTTCCTTCATCGCTTTTAAAACAATTCCTGAACCGCCAGGTATAGCTTTCAGAATTTTACTATCTTGGATCCAAACACCGCCGCCACCGCGATAGGGGACAGAGCGATTTTCACCTAACGAGAGAATCATCTCTTGTTCTTGAGCGAAGACAGTTAATGTAACGACGAATGTGATGAAAAAGAAAAAGGCTTTCATAGTTAGAAAGCCCTTTGCAAGATTCGTTTATAAGATTAGAAATCGAATTGCCAATTCAGTGTCCGAAGACGGGAAGTCCGCACGGAAACTGCCGGAATCAGATCACAAAATAGTTAATACAGAAGGTGATGATCGCTGCGTTGATAAAATCAATAAAGCACGAGCCAACAAGCGGAACTGCAATAAACGCTTTCGGAGCCGGGCCGTATTTCTGTGTCAAAGAATGCATATTCGCCATGGCGTTTGCCGAAGTCCCCATCATAAAGCCTGCATAACCAGCACTCATCACAGAGGCTTCATAGTCACGACCGGAAACCCAGAATGATGGACCCAATGCAGTAGCCATAACTAAAATCGTTTGAATGCCCAAGAATACCAAAATCGGTAGCGCAGCATTTTTCAACTCATCAAGTTTCAAAGTCATGATTGCCGTTGCGATGAACAAGGTCAAAGCGACAGAGCCAATTTCTTCAATCCAGTCAGCTTCGATTTTAAAAGTCGGGCGGACGTCTTCAATATTGCGAACGATCGCTGCAACAATCATCGCACCAATATAAATCGGCAAAGTAATATCAAAGCTATTGATGTACGAACTCAGCGTTGTTCCAAAACCCATAATCAATGCCAGCGCTAAAAAGTGAAACAGCAATCCAGAGCCAGGTTTCAATTTCAAACGTCTTAAGTGTTCATGTTCCAGAGGCAAGGCACGCGAATGATCTTTAAGCTGTTTTTTGTGAATCAAATAAGTGGCAATTGGAGTTCCAACCAGACCGCCTAACAGAATGCCCCCCATAGCCGCAGTCAATCCAATAACCGAAGCGCCATCCACACCCGCTTTTTCAATAAGTGGTGCAAAGGCCAATGCGGTTCCGGGTCCACCTGTTAGGGCAACAGGTCCGGTTAAGACTCCCATTAAAGGATGCAGACCCATTAACTTTGCTAAGCCTATACCCGCGAAGAGTTGCAGTAGTAAGCCACCGACAGTCATCAACAGAAAGAAGATAACCAGTCTTCCACCTTCACGCAAAAGCTTGAATGAAGCCGAATATCCGATAGACGCGAAAAACGCGATCATCAATCCTGTTTCGTACTCTTTGGTGAATTGCATTTCAAACATGCCGTTTGCTTTTAAGACCGCTAAAACGATCGCAACGACGAACCCACCAATAACCGGAGAGGGCAGGTTGTACTTTTCAATAAAATCAATTTTCGATTTTAAGTAACGGCCGAAGTAAACTACCAGTGCTGCAAGGGCTAATGTCTGTAGAGATGTAAATGTCATGTTATCGCCAGTGGGATTTCGAAGTAAACCATCACACCGTGGTCGGTGTTTTTAAACTGCAATTGTGAATTGTGACTTTTCAAAATCGACTGACAGATCGTCAAGCCCAAGCCCATACCTGTTGCGTGGTGCATGACATCTTCGTCGATAAAGAAAGGTTTTAAAATTTTATCGATAACTCGAGCTTCGATTTGCGGTCCTTTGTTATGAACAACAAAACGCAAATTGCCGCCGTTTTTTACGCTATCAACAAAAATGTCAGTTCCTTCAAGTCCGAACTTTGCAGCGTTGTGAATCAATCTCAGCATGACTTGTTTCAATAATCGAGAATCCGCTTCAACAGCCAAAGATTCAAGATGCGTAACAACCTTTTGTGCTTTTTTATCCATGAGCTGGCGAACATCTTTGCTTATGCAATCATCGACATTCACAAGGGTCACAGGTTGCATATCAATTTTCAGCTGATTCATTTCAGAGCGCACGATCAACAAAACATCATCGACAAGACTCTTCAAACGGTCCGCACTTTTCACAATGCGATTGACCATCATGCGATCTTCTTCACCCAGAGGTGATTCCGCCAACAACGAAGCAAAACTCAAAATAGAAGTTAAGGGAGTTTTTAATTCATGATTAATCAAAATCATAAAATTAGATTTGGCTTGATCAAGACTGCGAAGTTCATCGAATGCTCGCGACAACTCGATATTTTTTTGCTTAAGCTCTTGGCCTAATGTGAATCGTTCAATTGCGCGATCTACAGTATTAGAAAGATCAACGGGGTCCCACGGCTTTGTGAGATAACGATAGATCTGTCCTTGATTCACAGCTGTGATTACAGATTCAAGATCCGTGTATCCAGTAAGAAGAATACGAACCGTTTCAGGATGAGATTCTAAAGTGCGCTGAAGAAATTCAACACCCGTCATCTCAGGCATGCGTTGGTCAGTGATGATAAGTGCAATCGGCTCCGGATGTTGGTCGAGAAGCACGAGTGCTTCTTTACCAGAGGTAGCCTTTAGTACAGTAAACTTCTTGCGGAAGAGGCGTTCTAAGGCATCTACGTTATCGATTTCATCATCAACACAAAGAATTGTGTGCTTAGTCATATAAAATGAGTGTAGAATTTGAATAAGACTCGTGCAAAGTAATTTGCAACGGGGCTGGTTTGTCATGGATGACGATTGCCGCTTGCCACCTTTTCTGCGCTGGACCTGGGTCCAGAAGAAAATGCCATTCGGGGATTTGACCGGTTTTGAGTCAAGTCTGTATCGATTCCTGACGATAAGATTGTGGAATAGAATTTTTCGTTTTCAGGAGATCATTATGAAATTATGGATGCGCATAGCAACTCCGCTCACTCTTGTGATGGGTATTGGTGTTCAAGCCAACGCTCAGTACGCGATGATGAATGCCAATTATGGAACGGGGATGCCATACCAACAATGTCCATATAATCAAAGCGTTGGCGATGGTGGTTCGATCTACATCGAAGACATCAAGCAAGCTAAAAAAGATCTCGCGCAATATCAAAAAGATCTGGCAGCAAAAAAACGCGGCCTGACTCGTCTTGAAAATACAGATATCAAACGCAATCAATCAGCGATCGATAAAGTGATCTCTGCCGATTTCACAGATGTTCTTTATGAGCATATGGATAACGGTTATGATTGTGAATCTTATCGTGGTGGCAAGCCGCCTGAAAATACAATGGCTGCTGGTCAAGAAGGTAACAAAGAGATCTCTCAAGCAGAACAAGCTAAAGGTAAAGACATCGCAGAAAAAGGTAAACATCCTTTTAAACCGTACAACACAAGTGATTGGTATGGTGAAATCTGTAACGCTGATAAACCAGGTTCGGTCAATTCAGCAGCGTGTACTTTGGATGCTTCTCGTGAAGAAGGTGTGAACCGTTCACAAATCGATTCTTGTAAAAAAGCTTTGGGCGACTATCGTAAAAATAGAAATGCAGCTAACAAACTAAGTCGCGAGATCGATGCATTGACTGAGCAAATTGAAAATTCAAAAGCAGCTCTTCAAACAGCACAAGAAAATTACAGAGACGAACAACGTTACGGTACTGAGGGTGGCGCTTGTCCTGAGTGTGATATTGAATCAAATGCAGGTCGTGTAGCGAAACCAGATTATCTTGCTTCAGGTGTGAGCTTGGCAGTAGGTGGTATCGCAGCGGCATTGGGTTACGGCATTGAATCAAGTGCAATCAAATCAAATGCTAAATTAGGTTTCCCTTCTCAACCAGGCCAAGCTCTTTACACAGCTCTTGGTTTTGGTGCTCCATTCTTGATGAATGGTTTGTACGGTGCTCTCGGCGGACAAATGGGTGCAGGTGCATTCGGTTGTGCTGGCGTTGGTGGCGCAGGTGCAGGTGGTATTTTCGGAAATCCTTACGGTCTTATGGGTAACGGTATCGGTGGAGGTATGTTCCTTCCTGGTATGAACGGTATGATCAATCCATATATCGCAGCCAACGGTTACATGATGGGTAACATGATGGGCGGTATGATGGGAGCCATGATGGGTGGCGGTTACCCAATGGGTGGCATGATGGGCATGCCGATGGGTGCGATGATTTCTGGTGGCGGAATGATCGGCGGCGGTTATCCTATGGGCGCTATGATGGGCTCGATGATGGGTGGCGGTTATCCTATGGGCGGCATGATGGGTATGCCGATGGGTGCGATGATTTCTGGTGGTGGAATGATCGGCGGCGGTTATCCAATGGGCGCTATGATGGGCTCAATGATGGGTGGCGGTTATCCAATGGGCGGCATGATGGGTATGCCGATGGGCGCGATGATTTCTGGAGGAGCCATGATTGGTGGCGGTTACCCGATGGGCGCTATGATGGGCTCGATGATGGGTGGCGGTTATCCGATGGGTGGCATGATGGGTATGCCAATGGGCGCGATGATCTCTGGCGGCGGAATGATGGGCATGCCAATGTCAGGCGGTATGATGGGTATGCCGATGTCTGGTGGAATGATGGGCTCAATGATGGGCGACGGCGGTATGGCACAAATGCAGTACTACCAACAGATGCAACAAATGCAAATGCAGCAGTATCAAATGATGATGCAGCAACAAAATGCGAAGAACCAAGCAATGATGGGTCTTCAGTCTGAATACCAAAGCTTGTTACAACGTATGGCTCAAGTTCAAATGGGTATCGGCATTGGTTCAATCGGTATCGGTGGCGGTCTTGGTATGGGCACTGGCATTATCGGCAGCGGCATGGGTGGCGGCACGATCACGGGTCCTGGTGGTTCGATTACGGGCCCTGGAATCATCAATGGTAACGGTTCTTACTTACCAGGTGGTGGTGGCACTGGTCCTATTCCAGTGAATCAAGGCTCGGGCCTTGGTAACAGCACTCGATAATTTCAAATTAAATACTTAATTAATGTAAGGCCCTCTGCTAAAACAGAGGGCCTTATGCATTTAAAAATCCCGCGTCTTTATGACAGTCATACTCACTTCCTTGCGACAGGCGAATTCTCAAAACGCAAATCGCTGAAGTCTCTGCAATCAGCAGACGAAATCAGTACACTTGAGTTCTCGCAAGCAGATCAGCGTGGGGATTTTTATTTAGGTTTTGGCTGGGATGAATCTGCATGGAGCGTAAAGCCGCATAAGAACATTCTTGATAAACACTTTCCCGGTAAAGCAATCTATCTGCCACGACAAGATGGTCACACTGCGTGGGCAAGTTCCAAAGCACTTGAACTTTTAGGTGTGCAATCTGAAACAGGCATCCTGTCAGAAGACGTGCATTTAAAAGCCTGGGATTCATTGCCGGATTATTCTGATGAGCAATATGAAAAGCATTTGCTCAATGCGACTGCGATATACAATCAAGCAGGTTTCACTCATGTGCGTGACATGTCAGGTACTGAGAAGTTATGGCAAGTTCTGCAATCGATGGTTGATAAAAAAAATCTGACATTAGCAGTAGAAGAAAACTTCACGTGCCATAACTTACAAGATTTCGAAACCGCTTTGAAAGCCGCGCAATATTGCAAAGCTCATCAAAACGCGCAAATGCGCTCGCAAGGTGTGAAAGTTTTTTTTGATGGATCACTTGGTTCAGAGACGGCTTTGTTATCCGAACCCTACGGTGCCGATCCCACGCGTGGTAAAGGCCGCGTTTCATGGTCGCTGGAAGATCTTGAAGTTGTTCTGAAAAGAACATGGAAAGAAAAACTCGAAGTGTCTGTGCATGTGATCGGCGATGAGGCTGTTCATCAAATTGTATCTTTGGCGCGAAAGATTTCTGCTCAAGGTGCTGTGGGTCGTTTGAATTTAGAACATGCGCAGATGGTGCGCCCTGATACATTGAAAATGATGAAGCCACTTCATGTGCGTGCATACATGCAGCCATGTCATTGGTGGAGTGATCGTGTATGGATCAAAGAAAAGTTGCGACCTTTGTATGCGCATGCCTTTCCTTGGGAAAATCTGCGAGGCATCGGTGTGCCGTTGTTCTGGGGTTGTGACAGTCCGATTGAACCTTCTTCATTCTGGGCCAACATCAATGCGGTGAAAGAAAGTGCGAAAGATGGCATTAAAGCGTTCAAAGGTGATGCGATGGCTTGTCATTCGCATCCTGATGAAACCTTCGCACCGTCATTTACAGTGTTCGATGATCAGACCGAAAAATTAGAAGAAGTAAACTTCCTCGGTCAGAAAATTATTTAGTTAATGAAGGCGTGTCTATTACGATCGGCTTGTCCTTCATCTGATAAGCCGCTGCGCCAACAAGTGCAGCGCCAACGATAACCACCCACGTTTGATTTCGTTCGAGCCAAGTTTTTTCTTTCCCCACCTGCGAAGTTTTTAAAACACACGATTCATTAAAGAACACGGATCCGCGAGTCGCGATCTCAAAACTATTTTCTTTCATCGCAAACGAATCGCAATTTCCAGTGACGAGTTCCTCGAATTTAAATTCCTGACGACGAAGTTGTTCGAAGTTGCCATAGAAATGTATTTCTTTGTATGAGTTCGATAGTAACACCCAATGAAGTTCTGCTGTCTTAGGCAAAGGCAATTGGTCTTCCAGAGTGTAAATGCGGCCCTCAACATACAACGTATCTAATTGCGGGAAGAGGGACTTTAATCCTCGCAAAGACACAGTGTCGTGATTGCATTTGCTGAAAACGTTTTTACCCGTAAAAAGCTGCGCTTGGCAGAGCAGATCTTGAAAAGCCGGACGTTGCGCAGGCAAAACAGTTGAGATCTCTACACGCGGCAGGAAATCAGCGAGAAAATTCCAACTCATCGAAGTGAGTGGTGCGTCTGATCTGAGTTCACGCACACCTTGCAAAAACCTTGAAATAGAAAATGGAATTTCGTCGGCAATGGCGTAAATGCGATTTTCTTGACCTACATTGGTTTGATAATTTTCTACTCGGCTTTGAGAATACGAAATCCTGTGGGTCTGACTGCTCAGCAGCTTCTGATATTCAGTGGGGCTCGAGCCGGGAGCTTGAATCAAAATACCTGACGCGAGCGTTGCAAGCGGGGAGATCAGCAAAAGCGTAAATGTAAAAAGTGATTTCATCGAAAGCTCCTCTTAGTTCTGATATTCGATTTGGATTTTTGTTTTTGCGCCGGCAGCTTTCGTCAAACCTTCGGCCTCAGCTTTGGGATTTTGTATGACTGCCAAGAAAGGACCTGAGAAGCTCGCTAAACGCGTGCTTTCGTGTTCCTTAAGCAGAACGGCGAACTGTTGTGGGTTTAAAGGAGCTCGCAAAAGCTTGACTCGTGTGCCCACCTTTATGGAACGTCGTTTTTCATCATTGGTTGTTTGATAAAGATCGACAACGCCACCCATCTCACCGATGAGTGAATTCAAAGACTCTGCGTTCACCAAATCAATCGGGAGCAGGGTGTAACCAAGTGGAATAAACGTATCAACCGAAGGGCCCATTGTTTGTTGTGTCTCTGCCGCCACGACTGTTTCTTGCTTTGAAAAGTTCATCATCAAAGTCAAAAGCCCCAAGACTAAAAAGCCCCCAAGAAGGAGCTTAGTTTTTGTATCGAGATTTTTTAGTTTTTCCATTTCGAGCTTCCTTTGTGTACTGGTACTGACTTTGGCGTTTTTTGGTTTCTTTGCTGCTGAAGTTTTTTAGCGACAGAAAAATAATCGTGAATAAAAACAGCATTAAAACACTGACTTCAACAAGGACTTGTCCTCGCGAATTTTTCCCTGCCATTTGTTATCCTTTTCAGAAAGAGTGACTGAGCAATCACGATTAAATTCCTGTTCGCCTTTTAAAAATTTCCCAAGAAAGTCTGCGACCGAAAGGCGGTACTGCCATCGGTGGACCAAGGTCATCCGTTTTTCAAATTGGGGTTGAGTCTCATACACCGGAGCGAGGTCCGTTTTGTCCGGTCGCACAGCCAGGTACGTAGGAGCGGAAAATCTCATTGAGAAAGTCGAAGTGATGAATGGTCTGAGCATTCCCAGGTCTTTAGAAATTTGGGCGTTGAGTTCGCTTCGCGTTTGAAAATATGTTTTCAGCAAAAGTGCGTTGCTTCGAATAATCAGTGCTCGCTGTTCGATGTCTAGAGCTACTCGGCGAACTTTAACAGATTGTTCATAGGCGCGTGCAGCTGGTAGTCCATATCCATATGCGGCGATTGCGGCCGCTACAGCGACATCAGCCGCGATTTTTTCAATGCGTAATTCGCGCGAGAGCGGATTGAGCTTAAGAAGTGTCTCAAGATTTTTTCCGACCTGATTTTGCGTCTTTAAACTTTCAGTGCGACAGATGTAAAGATGATGCGCATTCATCTGCATGTAGTTCATTGTAAATAGGGCAACCAGGCCCGCACCAATAAGTATAGGCAGTACCGACAGTATGAGTGCAAGAGCGAAACCTTTTTCATTGCGAAGATGTTTTTGCATTTGAAACCTCAACGGGGAAGTTCGATGGCTTTTTCGATTTTGAGATCTGTATTTTTCAGAATCGGATTGTCGTGTTTTCCAGAAACTAACTGCACTCGCACGCGCCCTCGAGCTCCGCGATTTTCACTGTGCACATCAAGATCAGTGATTTTTCCGAAGGGGAGTGAGTTCACGATTCGTTTGCGAAGATCCCGCTCACAAGTATAAGAAGCTTTGTGAGTGGCGCACACCAAAGCCTCGTGCAGGTGATAATCAACGGAGTAATACGCAAGGCAAGCATAAGAGATCATTCCCACTGCTAAGATCGCAGCAAGCACGATTGGCAATGCCAGAGCTGCTTCAATCATAGCTTGGCCACGTTGGCCAGCTCGCTGGTCCATTATTTTTTCTTATCGTCTTTTGAATTGACGGCGCCTTCAAAGAAATTACTGAAGTCTTTCTTTTCGTACATGCTTTTGGTCGCTTCGTAAGAATCGATTTTCTTGTGTGACTTACCATCCAGTGCTTGAACCACATTGGCGAATTGGACGTTGATATTTCCACCAACAGCTTTAATAACCGCGATGCTGCCGACAGCGACGATCGCAACGATGATGAGATATTCGACAAGGCCTTGGCCTTTATTACTTTTGATTTGTTTTTTGAGCATTGAGCCCTCCCAGAGCGGAAGGGACATTGCAAAGAGAGGGCACAGGTTTCAGAAAATAAAAAAGGCACCTTGTGGGTGCCTTTTTCGGAAGCTCGGATATCGATCCCGAACTATTTCTTCTTTTTAGCAGGAGCTGGTGCTGGAGCAGCGGCAGCTTTTTTAGCAGCGGCTTTCTCTTCTTTAGCAGCAGCAGCGGCTTCCTTTTTAGCGCCCGCTTTTTTAGCTTTACGTTGGAAAATGATTTTATCAAGAATGTCGAAAGCTTCTTTTTGAAGATCGTTTTCATAGATGAAACGGTAGAAGCCTTCGATCTCTGGGCTTTGGCGGAATTTTTTAAGTGATGTTGGAAGACTGTCCGATTGAACGAAATCGATCGAGCTGCCGTCTTTGGAGAGTTTTACTTTTTCTGCCATTTTTAAATCCCCTAGTGTTTTGAAGTACTTGTACATGAAAGGTCGGATTCAGCCAAGAACAAAATTCCCAAGCTGTAGTAAGAGCTCTAGTGGCCACTGTGAGTGGAGCGCGGATTTTTCAATAAACCATTGAATTTCTTCATTAAATACTGGAGATTGAAGGCGTCTAAACAGGAGGTCGCCGTGCTCGTTTTGGATGGTCGTGAAGTATCTAAGGTGTCCCGTGCCTCTTTGCTTCCTCGCATAGAGACTTTCAAACAAAAAACCGGTCGTGTACCCCACTTAACTGTGGTGATTGTTGGCGATGATCCTGCCAGCCACGTTTACGTTAAAAACAAAGAACTCGCATGCCACAAATTGGGTATGTCCTCGACGGTTCATAAGCTTCCAGAGAGTACGACTCAAACGGAACTTCATGAGCTTTTAACCACTTTGAATAATGAAGATACGGTCGATGCGATCTTGGTTCAGCTTCCGTTACCGAAACACCTCAGCACGGATGAAGTTTTAAAGCAGGTGGCCCCTGAAAAAGATGCCGATGGCCTGACTTATAATTCCCTTGGTTACTTCTTTGCTGGTAAACCGTTTGTCAGTCCGTGTACTCCCGCTGGTGTGATGGAAATCCTGAAACACTACAAGATCGACGTTGCTGGTAAAAAAGCAGTGGTTGTTGGTCGCAGTAACATCGTCGGCAAACCAATGTCGATCATGTTAATGGAAGCCAATGCAACGGTGACGATTGTTCACTCGAAAACACCGGATGCATCTGCGATCACTAAAGAGGCGGACATTGTGGTTGTGGCGGCAGGCAAAGCAAATCTTTTCGGTAAAGAGAGCTTTAAAAAAGACGCTGTTGTTATTGATGTTGGTATGCACGGATCTGGCTCTGGAAAACTTTCTGGAGATGTGCGGTTTGAAGAATTAAAAGATTGGGCAAAGGCGGCAAGTCCTGTCCCAGGTGGTGTAGGTCCCATGACTATCACGATGCTTTTGAAAAATACTTGCTTGCTCGCTGAAAAACGCGCGCACCTCTAGGAGATTTAGTTACATGTATTCTGGTTTTCTACGCAATGTTTGGTATGTAGGTTTGCCAAGTGCTGACCTTGCCATCGGCAAAATGAAGTCGCTTAAAATTTTGAACGAGCCGATTGTTTTTTATCGCGACTCGAAAGGCAAGGCGTCTGCTTTGCGCGACATCTGTCCACATCGCGGAATTCCATTGAGCTACGGCCGTGTCGTCAACGATCAAGTTGAGTGTCCTTATCACGGCTGGAAATTTGATTGCACAGGCACGTGCACGGAAATTCCGTCACTGACTTCTGATCAAGATTTAGATCCTACGAAAATCAAAGTTCGTAATTATCCAACGTACGAAGCTCAAGGTCTGATTTGGGTTTTTGTTGGCGATAAAGGTGCTGACGCGACTCAAGCTCCGCAAATTCCAGAGTTGAAAGCCTTCCCTGCGAATGTGAAACCTAGACTGACTTACATTGTGAACTTCCCATGTCACGTGGATCATGCGGTGATTGGATTGATGGATCCAGCGCATGGACCGTACGTGCATAAGAGCTGGTTCTGGCGTTCAGAAAAAACAATGCTCGAGAAAACAAAAAAGTTCGGTCCCGTTGACTACGGCTTTCAAATGCGTCGTCATCAACCTTCGAAAAATTCAAAAGCTTATAAAGTTTTGGGTGGCGCACCGACGACTGAAATCACATTCACTTTGCCAAGTGTTCGTGTCGAGCACATTGAAGTGGGTCCTCGCAACTTCTATTCATTCACGGCGTTGACACCTGTCGATGAAAAGAACACGCGTGTGATTCAATTAGCATACTGGGATTTGCCATGGCTGACATTGCTCAAGCCTGCGATTCACCAATTCTCGAAAATGTTCCTTGGCCAAGACATGGATGCAGTGACAAAACAACAAGATGGTTTGAGATATGATCCAAGCCTCATGTTGATCAAAGATGCCGACACACAAGCGAAGTGGTACTACGCTTTAAAAACTGAGTTTCACAAAGCGGCTGAAGAAAAACGCGAATTCGTACATCCAGTCAAAGAGACTGAATTACGCTGGAGATCTTAGGATATGATGACTGTTTGGAAGTTGCGCACTGGCGCTGATAAAAGAATTCGTAGTGGTCACCCTTGGGTTTTCTCAAATGAGTTGGCTGATAGTCCCAAAGGTTTGCAACCGGGTGCACCCGTTGAATTGCAAGATGCACGCGGTGGTTTTCTGGCGCGTGGTTACGGCAATCCGCATTCATTGATTGCGTTCCGTGCTTTGAGTTTTTCTTCACAAGATAAAGAGCCCACTCAATACGAATACCTACAAAATAAAGTTCTGAATGCTTGGACAAGCCGTAAGATGACGGGCTTCCATGGAAGTTTCCGTATGGCTTTCGGTGAATCTGATTACATCCCTGGTTTGGTTTTAGATTATTATTTGATTGATCACAAAGGTCATCGCTATCAGGTCTTTGCATGTCAGCTTGTGACAGCAGGTATGGATTTGGCGTTGAAAGACATCACTGGGTTCTTTGAGGGCCTCGTTGAGAAAGCTCATAAAATGGGTCTGACGAATCTTTCTTGGGATCGTTCTGCTGTTGTTGTTCGTAACGACGTCAGCGTTCGTAAACTTGAAGGTTTGACGATGGAAGAACCCAAGGTTGTGAAAGCAATTGAAGGTGTGGATCTTCATCACGCAGATATTTTATTGAATCCTGTTTTGCCGGGTGAGTTGTTGCCGATGAGCTGTGACTTGGTTGAAGGTCAAAAAACGGGTTTCTTCTTGGATCAAACTCACAATATCAAATTGGCTGTGGAAATGTTTGTGAACTGGGCGAAAACTCGTAAAGACAAGACCGTTCGCGTTTTGGATTTATGTTGTTACGTCGGACATTGGTCTTCACAGATTTCTCGTGCATTGAAACAACAAGGCTTCCATGTGGAAGTAACGTTGGTGGATGTTTCGAAAACGGCATTGGCTCATGCAAAGAAAAATGCAGAACGCCAAGGTGCACATGTGATCGTGCAAGAGATGGATGTATTGGAAGGTCTGGGTAATTTGCCAAGCCAGCACTATGACATCGTGATTGCTGATCCACCTGCGTTTATCAAAGCGAAAAAAGATATTCCTACAGGTAAAGCTGCTTACGTTAAAATGAATACGCAAGCTTTCCGTGTAACGAAAAAAGAAGGTTTCGTAGTTTCTTGTTCTTGCTCTGGTTTGTTAGAAGAAGAAGAGTTCCGCGATGCTATTCGTAAAGCATCTTTAAGAAACTATGCAGAGGTGCGCGGTGTTTTGCGTGGTGGCCATGCGGCAGACCATCCAACACTCATGCAGTTCCCTGAAGGTTTCTATCTGAAAATGTACACATCTCAAATTCTTTAATGAAAGGTTGTGTGGCCTTCCATAAGGTCACGCAAATTCACCAAGGCGCGAGTCAAGATATCCTCTGGATGTCGACTCTCGTCAACGGATGCGAATTGCAATCGACATCGAACAATAGTGCCGCGATGATCTCCTTGAGGGATGAACTCAAGACGTCCAGAGAATTGAACATTCGATTCTGATACAGCTTTCCAAGCCATAAATTTAGCGGGCTCTTTTTCTGTAAATTCGAGTTTCCAATTAACGCCGTTCTCATTTCGATTTTTTTTCCACACAAATGAATATGTACGGTCCGATGTTTTAACCACCGTAAGAAGCTCGGTAAGAAGGACGCCAATATTTGCGGGGTTCAGACAGAAGCTGTAAATGGCCGAAGGATCAGCGGTCACTTTGATTGACTGAGAACTGTAAACGCCTCCGTCCATCGTTCGCTGGTTGGAGTCTTTTTGTGGCGAATTTTCAGAGGGAGAAGTGGGATTTTTATCCTCCATAAAATCATCCTTTCAAAAAAGATCTCCGACAGGAGAGGGCGACTTTTGCAACCCTGTCCCGACGGATTCAGCGGAAATTAATTTATCTGCTTTGATCGCGGTTTGAACGACCAGAGCTTGAAGAAGAAGATTGATCTTTACGTTGTGAGCCCAGATTTTCTTGTTGTGTAGAACGAGATGAGCCTTGATTTTGCGAAGAAGACTGTTCCCGTTGATTCGAAGTTTGCGAACCTTTTTGACTTGAAGATTTATTCAAGTTGGATTGATTTTGGTTAGGCATATAACCCTCCTTGTTAGGATCGAGATGAATTCCCGATGAGCCAAGGATATCAGGCGGAGGTGGGGAGTAAACCGCGTTAGGTCCTGCCTGTGATCAAATGCATATAAAATTAAGTCACAAGTTGGCCATCTGACAGCAGAATTTGTCGATCAGTGGCCTGAGCTAAGTCTGGATCATGGGTTACCATGACTATGGTCGTTTTCATCTCTTTGTTAATTTTTTGGAAAATATCAAAAACCATAGCAGAGTTCGCCGAATCCAAAGAGCCCGTCGGTTCATCTGCAAAAATAAATTTCGGTTGCATGATCAGAGAGCGCGCAATCGCAACGCGCTGGCATTGGCCTCCTGATAATTCTCCCGGTTTGTGATTCATGCGATCTTTTAGACCGACAGATTCAAGAACATGTTCGGCGAATTCTTTTTTCTGTTCGTACAGGCCCGCTTTACGTGCTGGCATCAAAACATTATCCATGGCGCTCAATTCCGATAACAAATAATGGAACTGAAAGACGAAACCAATATGTTGATTGCGCAGGGAGTGGAGTTCTTGGGATGACATCTTTGTGATGTCTTTGTCCCAGAACAACACCTGTCCGCGCGTTGGCCAATCGAGCGTTGAAAGGATGTAAAGCAAAGTACTTTTGCCGGATCCTGATTTACCTACGAGCGAAACGAATTCGCCTTCCTCAACGCTGAAGCTTAAGCCTTTGAGGATTTTAGTTTTTTGACTGCCTAATTCTTTTTCTAAGTTTTCAACTCTGAGTGCTGCCATATTATTCTGCTCCTGAGCGAATGATTTCAATCGGCGTTAATTTTGAAGCGGCACGGGAAGGAAGATAGCTTGCAAGGAAAGCAACGCCGTTTGAAATCAACAGTGCTTGAAGATATGTATAGAAATTAAATGTGATGTGAAGTTTGGCGCCTCTCATCGGACCGCCCATACTGAAGTCGCCGATTGCATGACTGACGAGGTAACTTGTTAAACAGCCCAACAAACCACCCACAAGTCCCAAGAACAAGCCTTGAAGGATGAAGAGCTGAATAATATCGCCGGATTCATAACCCATGGATCTCAAGATTGCGATGTCTTTGCGCTTTTGATTCACGACCATATTCAAAATATTATAGATACCAAAACCTGCTACGAGCATAATCACACCCGTAACACAGTATTGGGTCATGTCTTGAGTCGAGAACATTTGTAAAAGACCTGAGTTCAATTGATCCCAGCTTTGCACTGAATCGTACGAAACTGCTTTCCATTGATCAGCTAAACTCGAAGCGTTGCGGAAGTTATCAATCTTTACAGAGATCTGTGTGACTTTACCAGCGGCATTTCCCATTTTCTGTGCGTCTGTTAGAGACATATAAGCAGAACCAAGTTCAGATCGTTTTTCGCCGTTTGAAAAAATACCGACGATTTTAAATGGCACGGCCCGACCGTCCACTGTTCTGAGAGTGATGATATCGTTGATCTCTTTAGCGAGATCGTTCGCAAGCTCCTGCCCAATGATGATTCCGCCAGTGCCTTTTTCTAAATCAAGATAAGCACCCTTCACAATTTTGGAATTGATGTTGGTGATTTTAATTTGTTCCGATGGATCTGATCCTGTGATACTGAGGGAATAATTTTTTCCGTTGTTCGAAATGATTCCTGTCGTGCCGTAAACAGAAGTCGCAGCCAAAACCTCAGGTTGAGTTTTGAATTTTTCAAGCCAGCCGCGGGGGTTTTCAATATTTGCGGCTGAACGACGACCAGCAGGGACGCGGTCCCACATCACGTTTTTGTAGTCAGGAAAAAGAACGCGTTCCATTTCTTGACGATCTATCAATCTTTCGCGCGCTTGAATTTTAATATGGGCATCGCCCGAGACCATCATGTCGATCATGTAGTCTTGCTGGGCTCCGAAAAATCCAGAGATCATGATGAAAGCCATAGTCCCTATGAAAATACCGAGCAAGGTGACGAGGCTTTGTTTTTTTCTAGCTAAGAGATGTTTGATGGCGAGGAATAACATACATTACATCCTTCCTCTTACGGTCTGCCCATGGGTTCATTTGAGCCAAGAGCTTTCTTAAGTAAAAGTTTATCGCCCTCTTTGATCTCATCGCTTTCAATGACAGCATACTTGCCATCCGTTGCGCCGACTTTCACATGAACTTGTTGAGGGTGATCTTTTAAGATCGTTAAAGTGTCTGAGCTAAGCGCTGCAACAGGCACACGCAGTTTATCTTTATGAACCGCGATTTGAATTGCTACGTCGGCAGTCATGGCCGGCAATAACGTCAGTTCGTGTTTTGGAAAATCAATATCGATCAAGAATTCGCCTTCATTCGCATAGACGGAGCGAACTATACCTTCAATCAGGGTTCCGCGTTGGCCTTCAAAACTGATGCGGGCTAATTGACCGGTTTTAACTCCGCCAATTGTTCTTTCGTCCATTGAAAGACGTAAGAATAATGAATCTAAATTTGTGACCGTCATAATAGTGTTTGATGAAAGAACAACTTCGCCTTCGTCGTAAGCAAGGTTTGAAATCACTCCATCAAAGGGTGCTTTGAAGACAGGAACGGAGTCCATTTGAATCAGTGGATCGCCTTTTTTAACTGTTTGGCCTTGTCGAACAAAGCGCTTCAACACGTGATTGCTGGAACCAGCTTTTAAATTATATGTCTTATCTGATTTAACAGTGCCAACACCGTACGCTGCTTCAACTACATCGCCGCGATCGACAACTTGCAAAGCCTCACGTGGTTTTTTAGGAGCCAGTACGAAGGCCAATGCGGCAATCACCATGACGCTAGTTCCGATTATGATGCCTGTCTTTTTGATTTTCATTGGGGCCTCCATGATTAATAGGATAGGCCCGAAATGTTGAACGTTTATGGACTCCACAATTAGAATTGTGGAAAAGACCGTCTCACAATTGTACTGGGTCTAGAAATAGTGAATCAGAGAGACTTTGAGATCTGGAACGTCTTTTCTGTTTAGGTACTCGAAGCGAATTTCATTCTGATTTTTAGATAAAGAGACAGCAAATTCATTATCCCAAATGAAGCCACCATGTTGAACGTCATAGAGATAACTGACGTCGATCACACTGCGGAAACTTTCGCTCCACTTTGTCATGAGCAAATTGCGAGGGCCGAAATATCCAGCGTAGCGATCATTTTCAGAGCGATTTTCAATCTGAATGAAAGCAGTATAGCGAGTGGCCATCGTTGCAGTGAGGTCGACACTGGTACCGACTCCTACATCCCAATACGGTGCTAACTTTGGATATGTGCCTAAATCGATCGTCCATGAAAGGGGGTAGTCCATCAAAGTTATGGGAGCAGTCGAAATCGCTTTAAGCAGAGTCAGTTGTTGGAGATCGAGATTTTTATTTTCTGTGAAATATCGGAACTCGATTCCCAATGCTTCCAGATGAAAGAATGGCGACATTCCGCGATCATCTGCGACGAGATCATGAAAAGTTCTGCGGAATTTGAAAGTATAATAGTCTTGTTGGTCTTCTTTCCCGTATCCTAAGTAAGCACCCATGGAATTTTGGCTTGTTAGGGGCGAAGTTGGAATTTTTATTTTAACAGGATCCGTGATGAGACCCAGTTGAGCGCGTTGGATTGCGAGAGCATATTTTTCGTCTTTCGAATCGCGTTGTGCACGATAATCTTGAACTGCGATATAACTCATCGTTGCTTCGAGAGTCTCCGCTTTCTCGCGGTTGCTTAGTTTTTCGGTAAATTTGAAGGTGCGCGGCATTTTGACTGCGTCACGCAATTCTTTTTTCTGATCTAGATTCAAGCCTGCATAACGTGTGCGCCATTCTGCTTGAAGAGAGCTGCGCAGCTTTTCGTCTTCCAAAAAACCTTTGTCATTTAAAACTTTAAGTGTGTCGATCGGAATGACGGCGTCGTGGAAGCTGGCCGTGAGATCGATTTCAGGACGAACGAGATTCAGTAGTTCTAATATTTGATAAGAACAGTTTTCGTCGAGGAAGTAATAGTCGGAATAGCTGCCATCGAGCTCCAAAAGATGATCCACGATCATGGCGACGTCATCTTCAGAAAGCTTCAGCTTGTATTCCCAAATATCTCGTCCTTCCATGTTGGTGTATTCGCGGATTTTCTGATGATACGGCAACATCGAGTAGCTGCCGGGATAAAAACCCGTCAGGCCCTTTAATGCGAAGAGGGCGGCTTTGTCGTCACCAGTCATGGCGGCCCAGTTCACGCCGTAATCAAGTAGCTCATTATTACCTGGCTTGTGAAGTCTCAGAAATGTATGACCAAAGCTTGAAGATGGATTGTTCAAATCATTGGAGGCAAAAATAACGTATGCCTCTCTGGCATCGAGTTTAGCGCGCCACTCATCTCGTTCAGTACATTTAACAATGTCATCTGCATTGATGGGCAAAACTGTTTTAAGCCATCGCATGCGTCCGAGATAACGACACTGTAAATGCTTTTCATTTTCGGAAAAGAGGCCATCGATCGTCGCCAATAACTCGGCTTCGGGATCTTTTACTCCTTGGGGAGAAATAAAAAAGTTCCCTTTTAAATAAGAGGAGTAATGGCCAAGAAAATTTGCGTGATAGTGATTGAGGCGAAGCCAGGTCGGATTCGTTGCGAGCTTGTGCTGGAGAGCGATCTGCTTATAGCTTTCACGTCTGTCGGCAGAAAAGCCCCACGTTAATAGTGGGGCTAGTAGAACTAAGAAGAGAACAATGGAACGATTAAGAACCATGGCAAACTTGTGCCAAGCTTTCTTGTCCAGAAAGTTCTGATCTCAAGTTGTGAACCATATCAACTGCTGATGTGTTAGCAGCTGGAAGGATTTTTGTATAAGAACCTTGAGTGAAGCCTGCAAATTGGTTTTGTGAATTTGAATCCATGCAACCGTGAAGCAATGCAAGAGTAGAAAGCTTCTCGCCATGGCCTTGAGCCATTTCACGAGAAAGGTCTTCTTGGTTTACTTCAACGAAATATTGGATTTGTTTTTCGTTCATAACGATACCGCTTGAGCTACAGCCAGAAGTACCGAATGTGATACCCAATGGTTGAGAAAGGAAAGTACCATTCGTAGTCGATGCGAATAGTTGCATTAGCTTTGAATTCTTTTTGATGATCAAGCTACCAAGACCGCAACCTGCGTCACCTGCTGCGAATGCTGAAGAACCTAAGAACAAAGAAACGATTACTAGGAACTTTTTCATTGAAACCTCCGTGTTCAATTAAGATGTAGAATTATCCTCGCTTAATTGAACACAGAGATCAAAGAGTTTTAGGTCGTGGTCGCTGTATGTGCAACGGGTTGAACCGCTGTTGCTCCGGCGTGAGCCATTTGGCTTACGACCATTTGAGCTTGTTGTGCTTGCTGATGATAGTAGTTCAACTTCGTTACGTATTCTTTAAGAGCGACGTTTTCTTGTTTCATCACTCCTAATTGGGTCAAAGCTTGTTGAAGATGGCTGTAATAGTCGTTGGCTTCCAATGACTTCTTATCCAAAGCCACTTTCATCTCGACTATTTTAGTTTCAGCTACCGACATCAAATTCTTTAACACGTCATTTTGCTGAGCTGCCGAAGCTTCGACATCATTATATGAAGTCGAGATGTTTTGGATTTCTTCGTGTAGTCCAGCGATCTCTTCATCCTTTTTGCAGATGATTTCTTCGCGTTCTGTTACTTGGGCTTCAAGGTCCGCGCAGTCTTGTTTGAGATTTTGAATAGTTGTTTCAAAGGTCTCGCGTTGTTCTTCCCAATATCCGGCATCTTTGGCAAAAGCGTTTTTAGCTTTCGCAAGTTCCATGGCCGTTTCGTCTTTCAACGCTTGGTTCAATTCCAAATCACGCTGAAGGATGCGGGTTCTTTCAAGCAAACCTTGGCTGTACTTCTTCTCTTCGCTCTGCATTTGCATCGCGCGGGCTTTTAAACCTTGAATTTCAAGTTGCAGTTGCAAGCAAAGTTCCAATGACTTTGCTAGATCTGTGCTGAGCTTCGTGTTGTTCAGGCGCTCTGCCATCACTTGCTCTTGCAATTGACGCAATTGTAAGTCCAAAGTTTCTGGACCGTAGGAGACGCTCTCAAGAGATTTGATTTTCTCTCTGAACTCTTCTTGGCTGTCCTTGAGTTCGCTGTTGAACTTCTTCATTTGAACTTGCATCTTCTCGTACTGAGGCTGTGTGGAATCCGAATTTTCATTCATGGAAGAACCTTCCTCTTCATTACGAGTGCTTAATTCGTTCAATTTATTGCATATTTCGTCGAACAATTTTTCGTGTTCTGGTACAGCATTATTCATAGCATTTATTGTGCGTGACCTAACCAAGGTCCGTCACTGAATTTTTATTGACGAGAGTCTAGGCTCTCGATGTTGGTCCAGCCGGAGGGGTCGCTCAGATGAAAAAGACGCTAAGAACACTGACAGCTATCAGCCTTTTCTTAACTTCAGTCGGGCAAGCCGCAGCCCAAAGTTCAGATCTAGGTCTTCTTAATGATATCAAACTGCCACAGCAATCTTCAGAATATATTTATCGCTCTTCACCCAAAGAATCTTTGATCAGCGTTCAACTGTTGGGCGCGGTTGGTAAGCCTGGTGTCTACTATGTGCCAGCTAATACCGATCTTTTGAAACTGCTTACTTTGGCAGGAGGCAGTGGCAACGGTGGCGATCTTTCTGAAGTCGTCGTTCGCAAGTTGGAACCAAAAACTTGGGCCGAAATTAAATCCAAAGCTGTCAACGAGTACCAAGGTGCCTACGAAGTCGATGCGGAAGCGATCATTAAGTACGGCGGGGGTAAGCAATTGAAACTGGCGCAAGACGATTTCGTTTATGTCCCTGCAAAGTCATCATGGATTAGCAGTGATGTTTCAAAAACCATCACGGTGACCTCCGTTTTGTTAACGATGGCTTTGACGGTCGTGCTGATCGATAAAAATCAGGAACATAGATAAAATGATTCAAGCGCGAGACAAGCGAATTGTCTTTTTGATGAAAGCCATGATCGCGATGGCTTTTATCGCCAAAATTTCCTTAGGGGCATTTTTACCCATACCGCGCAGTTTTCTGTTTTTAGTGTATCAGCAAGGCTTGCATCCATTCGTGAATGTCTTCTTATGCTTTCTGTTTGGTGTGCCATTAATGGTGATGGGCTTGAAGGCGCGAGGGCGCAGTCACATCTCAGGAATCTATAAACTCTTCGTTTACATTTTATTGTTTGTCTTAACGGTACAAACCGTTTTGCAAATGGCGATTGTCGGGGATGCTGAAGAAAGCTTTTGGATGCAAATCGCTGCTTTAGCGAGTTCGCTTTTGATGGTCGTGATTTATGGATTGATTATTCCCAGTCTTTGGAACGCACGGGACTTTTTATTTTTCGTACAAAAGTGGGCAGGTATACTCGTTATTATTTCTTTATTCGCTTGGCTTGCAGGCGGGGGCGCTGTTTTTAAAGGCGGCCGATTCATTGGGATCTTCAAACACATTCCACACATGGTAACTTGTGCGACCATCGCTTTTATTTTTTCACTTGGGACTTTTTCGTTGTCGCCAAGTGTGAAACATAAAATTTGGAGTTTGACGATTATCCTCATCAGCTTTCTGGCAGTGATTTTGACGGGCACTCGTTCGTCGGCAGGGGCGATCCTGTTGGCGGCTCTTGTGACAGTGATCCTGCATCGTTCACAAAGCAATCATGCAAGATTATTTAAATTCGCGGCTGTGGGTTTTGCGCTGACGTTCACTTTTACTTTCGGCGTTCAAGCCTTTGAATTTGCAAAAGGCATTGCGACGGGTGCAGAAAGTCTTGCAGGCCGCGAGGCGCAAGATGGTGTCTCGTCACGCTGGGAAGAATTTGAACGTGGCAAAGATATTTTTGTTGAAGCCCCTTGGTTAGGACACGGTTTGCTTTCGAAATTTGCCGGTGGTGGTGAAGTGGAAGTTTCGAGTTACAACTCGTTCAAAGATCCTCACAATATTTTTATTTCTGCAGGTGTGATTGGCGGATGGCCATTGCTTTTCTTAAGTGTGATAGCGGTGGTGTTAATGACGGTGGGTGGACTAAAAGCTCTACGTGGGCAAGAGCCAGTTAAACGTCAGATAGCAATTTATCTGTTAGCGCACATACCAATACTTGTGATTTACCACGTGCATCTTTCACTCGGCGGAATGGCTGATCGAATGTACTGGTTGGTATTTGGTTTTGTGGCAGCGAATATGTCGGTCATTGCCACACACAATTCTCCTCGCAAAAAAACTTTGTCGACCTTTGGAGATGCGTCGTAAGCGAGTTTTTCTCCTTTCAGTTACTTAATCTTCATTGCTATCTAAAAAAACGCCAATACTCCCTTTTTCTGGCAAAAATAAAGCCTTGGAGAAGGGATTCGGTAACATGAGCAATCAGCATATTGAGCCAGAGTTAACTGTTGGCGAGATTATTAAGGTATACCTTTCACATTGGCGGATGTTTGCAGTTCTGGCGGGCGTTTTATTTTTTCTGTGCACGTTCTTTTACGTTTATAAAATTCCCTATGTTGCATCATCGACGATTGTTATTAACGATTCCCAGAACTCTTCATTGCAAGCTTTCTCGCATCAATTCTTTGGCCTGTCTAAATCAGTTCAAGAAGCCAAAAAGGGAAGCAGTCTGCTTTCAAAACATATCGAGTATTTAAAGACGCGCGAGTTCTATGAAAAACTCTTGGCGCAAATGGAGTCACGTGGCAACAGTCCGTTGATCACGATGGATGAGCGCAAGGGTTATGAGCTACTCAAAGTAACTTACCTTGATGATCTTGCAAAAGATCCCACGAAGAAAATTTCTTTCCTTCAAAAGCTAGATAGCTGGATTAAAATTCAACAGGACTCAGAATTTGAAGTGAAAGTTTCTGCAGCGACACCGAATAAAGCGATGTCTTTGTTCTTAAGTAACGCGGCTTCAGATCTTGCAGCAAAAAGTTTGAAGGACCGCGAGCTGGCAGAAATTCATCGTGTTGAAGAGTTCATCACCAAACAAAAAGAAGATGCGGATTCAAAGATTGCTTCTTATGGTCAAGAGCTCGCTGGTTTGCAAAACAAAGACGAAAATCTGTTGCCGTTGGCTGCTCAAGCAAAAATGGGTGATTACGTTTCTGATCTCATTATGCGTGCGAATGAGTTGCGTTTGAAAATGGCCGAGAATAAAAAAATGATGGAGTACCTTGGTAAAGGGCAGACCGGCCAAGGTGAAAGTTCTTTGTATGGTACTGGCGGCAGAATTGAAACTTTGAAAGTTGAAAACAGCATGCTAGCGGCAAGACTAGCAGAAACGCAAAGCTCGATTGAAAGACTCAAGCAAGAAGCCAAGCAGTTGCCTTTCCAAGCGCAAATGGTTGATGAGCTAAAAAAGAAAGCGGAGATGGAATTCACTCGCTATAAGGAGTTATCCACAGCTTTAGCCAAAGTCGATGTTCAAAAGATTTCAATCGACACACGATTTGAAGTTTTGGAATTTGCTCGCTGGGATAACACAGCACCTCAAGTGGGCTTGATGACGCTCGCTCTCATTTCGCTTTTAGTTTCTCAATTCTTGGGCTCGATGCTTATCTATTTCCGATACTTGTGGAACCCTGATATTGTGACAGCTCAGGCTTCGCGCAATTTATTGATCTTCGATAATCATTCTGCTGATCCGCGTGTGATCATCGAAAATTCAAAAATAAAATTCAGTTTGAAAAATCCTGAGCCTTCTAGCAACGAGATCGCAGCAGGAGAGCAGCCAAAGAAACTAGGTTGGAACGTCTTTAATTGGGGCCGTGGGTCTGACCTAACACAGTAGGTGATTTATGAAGATTCAAGATGCAAAAAAAACAACCCTCATCATTCTGGTCGTCGCATCGAGCTTCGCATTCGGAGCTTGTGGTATGCGCAACCAAACAAAAGCGCAAAGAATTGGCGGCGCGGTTACTCAAGCTGTCGATGACAATCAAAAAGCAGAATCATTGATTGAGTGGCAGGCTTCGCCAAATAATCCAGAAAAGCTTTTTTCCGAATGGAATCTTGAATACATTGGGGATCCTGCGGGCAGTACCGAACTTACGCAAAGCATTTGCACTAGCTTATTGAAGTTAAACGAACAAGATCTCTCGCTGTTTGAAAATGCTCTTAACGAAAAAGAAAATGAAGCATTGGTGTCAGCTTGTAAAACTCAGTTGCTAAAGAAAATCGATAACTACTATATCGAGCAACGCCAAGACATTGGTGCCATGGATAAAGCGACTTTCAATTTCCCAGACAACATTCAAAAACGGGATATGGCGAACGGGTACTATGCCGTTTCAGGTGATGTCGCGACGAAAGAAGTTGTCCTGACTTTTGACGATGGACCGAGCGGTGCTTACACTCAAACGATTCTGAAGGCGTTACGTGACGTGAATGCCAAGGCCGTGTTTTTTCATCTGGGCAAAAGCGTTCGAGCCAACCCTGAGATCGTAAAAATGGTCGCAGCTGACGGTCACACCGTCGGTTCGCATTCAACGACCCACGCATGTTTGGGGACACGGACCAACTGTTATCGCAGCAATGGCCGATACCTTTCGTTTAACGAAGCTGTGAACGAAATCAAGGGCGGCCATCAGGCGATTTATGATGTCTTAGGATGGGTGGATCCCTTCTTCCGATTCCCTTACGGAGAGACTTCTCCAGAGCTTAAAAAGTATCTGGCTAACAATTCTATCGGGGAGTTTTACTGGGCGGTCGACAGCGAAGACTGGAAATCCCAATCCAATCAGTCCCTGATCGACGGCGTCTTTCGTCAGTTGGAATCGCGAAAACGAGGAGTCATTCTTTTCCACGATATCCAACGTAAAACTGCGGAATCTTTACCTACAATCTTGAAAGAGCTCTACAATCGGGGTTATAGTCCTGTGCTCTTGCAGGCGTCTGATCCAGATGCCCGCTTTAACAGTAAGATCGTAAAGAGAAAATTACCCTAGGCTCTCTAATAAAGGGCCTTAGTTAAAACTATGGCCCGTATTGATATCGATCGGCCTTCAACTTGGAAGGCCTACCAAAATGGAATGTGTAAAGGCTGCTTTGGCGGCTGTTGCACGATGCCTGTTGAAGTCAGGCTTTCAGATCTCATTCGTCTTGGTGTCACTGATGAAGACGAAGCCGCAGGCTCCATCAAAAAACTCGCAAAAAGACTTATTCGCGAAGGCATTATCGTCTCCTACAGATCGGGTACGGAGTTTTTTATGCTCCAACAAAAATCCAATCGCGATTGTCTTTACCTCGATACGAAAACACGTCTGTGCACTGTATATGAGAAGCGCCCAGATACTTGCCGTCAGTTCCCATCTATTGGGCCTCGTCCTGGATTCTGTCCCGTTTCTCGCTAGCTTTTAACTATTGAAATCTTTCATGGTTTTGTAAGTTCTGGAACGGGGAAAGTTATTTTCCTCATCCAAGTCTATGTATGCGAAATTGCTTCGATGAAAGCCTTTTTGATCCTTCCAGTTTTATTCGTTTTCTTAGTTCAACCAAGCTTTGCTTCGGACTATCAAAGTTACGAACAAGTTTTGGAAAAAAACTGGCCGATTCCAAACCCACAACCGTGGGACTGTCAAAGTCATAATCCTTATTACTGGATGGACAAAGCTCAGCGCATGATTTCGGTTGAGCCCATTAAAAAAATGCAGAAACTTTCAGAAGATGAAGTGATGGTGATCAGAAATCTTTTGATCAGCCGCGCTTACAACAGCCTGTTCACTTATTCATTGCGCACGCAAAATACCGATTTACCGCAAGTGAAATTTATTTGGATGGCAGCGGGGTCGCAAGCTTCTGTTACAGTGGGGCATGCATTGCAAGCAGGCTTAGCCAGCGCAGCTCCACGTTTTTCAAAAGCGCGTGAAAATTTCCGCAAGCTTGAAAAGATGCATGATACGGTTCCGGTTTTACCAAACGTCTTATTGCGCTCGATTGATAAAATCAAAAATAAAACTGCAGAAAACAACTGGCGCGTATTTTCAGATATTTTCTGGCAACATCTTGCTTATACAAACTGCGGACTCGACGAAGTTGTTTTGCTCAATCAGAAGATGGTTGAAGAAAAATTGCGTTTAAATCGCTATCAAGAAAAATTTCACTATGAGCGCTTCATCGCTTTATGGCAGGACATGGAAGCTGGCAAATACTTGCAAGCCAACATGAAACTGATCTGGATTGAACAGCACAATATTTTGCAGAAGCATATGTACGATGGCTTGGATGCGAAAGCCGCCAATGCCATGTTGCTGTTTAATCAAATGGCGAAAGCAGATTTAAAAGGACCCGGTGGTCGTCACATCCTTTCCTTCAATGAATTTTCTTGGGATCGTCGTAAATATCCAAACTTGGGATATTTCCCTCTCCGATTTAAATGGATGAAATATGTCGTGGGTGAACAAGCGGCTTACCTTCAAGAGCTCGGCACAGTACCTGAGGTTGAAGAAGTGATGACACCTTCGCTTCGCGAATCAGCCGAATTCATCGGTTTCTACTTACACTAGTGAAACTCCACTAGATTGCTTACGCGCTCCGGCTTTGCTGGCGTCGTCCTATTATGTCGATATACAGATTATAAAGGGTACTTCCTGTTAACTGACTTGGTGTAAAATTCAAGCATGTTTACTTGGAAAGCCCTTTTGTTTTTTGTTCTCGTGTCCTCGCAATCTGTCTTTGCAAATCAATTATCGACGCCGCCAGAGTCCGAAGAAGGCGCAAAGACTTCAACTAAGGCAGACACCAAAGTTGAGAAAAAAGAGAAGGAAGACATTAACGGCGACATCGTCGATGAAAAAGAAAAAATTCTGACTCGCGCAGAAGCCTTGCGAATTCTTTATTATAAACCGATGTACTTTGCTTACGGAAATCCTTCCGCGAAAGTGCAATTGAGTTTCCGTGTTCCACTTTTTGAAGAGATCCCGCTTAATTTTGCTTACACACAAGTGATCTTTTGGGAGCTAGGAGAGGAATCAAAACCTTTTCTTGATGCGACCTACAATCCTGAATTCTTCTATCGTCTTAATTCCAAAAATCCGCTCTTTCCCGCTCTGGATTTCGGGATTTTTGAGCACAACTCTAACGGTAAGGGTGACGACTTATCGCGCTCTTACAATCAAAGTTATCTCAGATCGGTGTGGGCGTTTGATACGAAAAAATGGGTAACAGCTTTTTATGTGAAAGCTCGCTACATCTATGATCTTGATGAAAACAATCGTGACCTTGTCGATTACATTGGCCCACTTGAGTTTGGATTAAAGTTCGTTCAACGCATTAATAATTCTTGGCTTGATCATCTCGATGTCATGCTGACAGCAACACCGGGTGGTAAGTATTCGCACGAGTGGGACAAGGGTGGTTATCAACTCAGCTTTGACTTCCATCTTGGTGGAGTGAAAGTCGTTCCTGCTTTCTATTTGCAGTACTATCACGGCTATTCGGAAACGCTTTTGAACTATAACGAAAAAGTAGATCAGTTCCGTGGCGGAGTGATGTTTTAGCGCTCAACACTCGTCGAATAACCATATTCTTGTTTTAAGAATGTTACATAATTCTTTTAAATTACGGGTGGTTACTTGCCCAAAGTCTAGGCTTACCTAGACCAAAGTCAAAAAATAATGAAGAAAATTTCGGTGCGTTTTCGCGCACTTATAAAATCGCAATAAAAAATCCTAGACCAAAGCCTAAAGTTTCCTGGACCAAAGCCGATGAGTTTTGCAACACGTTGGGTAAACAGACTTCAGGGAACTCCATAATTGGTTCAGTCCTCAAGAGATCTGGAAGTCCTCTGGCAAGCGGTGACATCAATCACCATCGCCCCAGGGGACATACCAACCTTAATTTTAAAATTTAGTTTTTTAGGAAAAGACATTTTTTAAAAACCGGATGTTTTGGGACGTTGCTGAGATTGAGTACGTAGAGGGTAAGTGGTGCTATTCCCTATGTTGCAAGATCTCGCAAACAAGCGACGACCCAGGATCCATATCCCAAGGAGGATCTCATGGGCTTAAGAATTGCAACGAACACCTCGTCTATTGCTGCGCAAAGGGTACTAGGTACTCAACAAAAACGTGCAGCCCATTCCGCACAAGCTATCGCTTCAGGTAGCCGTATCGTAAACGCAGCCGACGATGCCGCCGGTCTCGCGATTTCCGAGAATTTCAAAGGCCAGATGAAAGGTATTTCGCAAGCTCGAAACAATGCGAACAATGCCATCTCATTCGTGCAGGTATCAGAAGGTGGTCTCTCTGAGATCTCTAATATCTTGATTCGTTTGCGCGAACTCGGTGTACAAGCCGCGTCTGACCACTTAGGTGATACTGAAAGGGAATTCCTCGATCGAGAGTCAAAACAATTGATTCAAGAGGCCGATCGTATCTCTAAAACTACTGTCTTCGGTAATAAGAAAATGCTCGATGGTTCAGCTGGTGAATTAGAATTCCAAGTTGGTGCCAACGGCGGTGAAGACAATCGAATCACATTTAATTTCGATTCCGATGCCACAGCTTCTAAACTGGGTATCTCCGGAATCGATATCACAGACAAAGGCGGAGCACGCGATTCACTCGAAGCCGTCGACGAAGCGATGTCGCAAGTCGGTGCGATGCGAGCGACCTTCGGTGCCATGCAATCACGTATGGAATCCGCAGTAAGTAACCTCGACGTGTCCTACGAAAATCTTTCTGCTGCCAACTCTCGTATCCGAGATACCGATATCGCGAAGGAAACTTCGGAGATGGCGTCAGCAAGTATTCTTCAAAATGCAGCGGTGTCAGTGTTGGCGCAAGCCAATCAAATGCCACAAGTTGCGTTGAAACTCGTTTAATAAAAAGTTTCAGTCACACATTCATAAAGCGTTCAAGTTCAATGCTGAGTTGCGGGATGGTCTTTGTTGGGATAGGGCCATTCCGGGTATTGGGGAGCGCTCCACTTATAAGCTCCCTGAAACTCTTAAGCCCACCCCGGTTGGTTCCACCATCCGGGGATTTTTCTTTTCTCCCTTCGCAGGTTACGTTCACTTCCTTAGAGATTATTAGTTTTGCTTTTCACGTCGCACGCCCTCCAGGCTCGTCACCGCCGAGCTTCGCTCGGTTCGCGCATCCATGCGCCGGTGAAGGCGACTTAGAAAAACAAAACTAATAATCTCTAAGGAAGAAGAAATCTGCTTTGGGAGAAAAGAAAAAGCCGCGGTGGTTGCACCTGCGGCTTTTTTTGTTTTTGTCGTTGGACTTTTTTTGGCTTGTGCCAGTGGCACTCACTTTTTTATTTTGTGCAGTAAAGTGCGAAGCGGAGAGTGCCTGTTAGTAGGTTGAGGCTGTTGTTTTCGCTGTAGCCTGAGTAGGCTGTGATGTCAGATGATTGTTGTGTGATGAACATGTGGAGTTCTTCTTTTGGGTCGCCGGATAGGCGGGCTGTGATGCCGTCGCTCTCTTTGAAGTCGATGAATTCGATTTCGACGTTGCCTTTTACTTGGACTGGTTTTGAGCTTTCAACGATTGTTCCGTTTTTGGCTTTTGCGAATGTGCAGCTTAGAGTTTTTGCCGATGCAGAAAGTGCTGTCAAAGAAATCAGAAGGCTTACGAATACCGTTTTCATGGAGTACCCCTTTTTTTAGAATGGGTAGCATCGCGCTTTTCTGTAGGCAAATTACTTATATTCGATATTGAATTGAGTGGGACGTATCTGTGGCAAAACAAAAGCCACAGGCGGGTTTTGCCTGCGGCGCTTGGTTTTTATTCGTTAGTTAATTTTATAATTATAGAGTGACACGACTTGCTTTACGTTTCGCTTCACTGCCTCGATACACACGGGAACGATGTCCTTCGTTGGAATCTTTGTTGAGTAAGTTAATTCCTTCCCTCCAGATGATTGATACAAACCTGCAGTTAAGTAAGATTGTGTATCGCCGTTTTTCAGTGGGTACGAGTTAAGTCTTGCAAGAAATATTGCCTCATACGGATGAACAAGGACTTCTAATTCGAAATAAGGTTTTTTTGCTTCTTCAGGACTCAAAGTTTCTTTCAATTTTGAGCAAATGGTTTCGGCCACGCGGGCCGATCTTGCTTCATAGTTGTTAAGGGCTTCATCTCTGATTTCGCCATTAACGCCGGACATTGCGTTGATGCTCTTTTTGCCTACGATAATCCACACACTGTACAGTAATTCATCTTTATTTCTCTTAGGATAAATTGAGCTTTTTTGAATTTCCAAGCCGGAGTTGTTTAGCGTGATTCCTTCAATCGAGAAACGTTTTGTGAAAAGTAAACCCGTTACAGATCTGGCTAGAACTGCGTTCTGATATTTGTAAGTGTTTTCTGAGGTCGTCACTTCCGTTGGTGGAACCAAGAAGTACATGGCTTCGTGTATGATCAATGCGATTTTGTTGTCGTTATCCAATTTATTCCACAGGTTTTCAGATACGTAGACTACATTGTTCAAACGAACAGCCACCTGCTTTAGAGCCAAACCGTTCAATGGTGTTCTCACGTCTTCAGTAGGAGACAACGTGGAATTAACTAAGCGCCAGTCGATTGTTGCGATGGCCTCTTCTAGTTGCCATCCCAAGAAGTAGTTTTTGTTATAGGCTTCGCTTAACTTATAAACCAAAAGTTCCAATGGAATGTTTTCCATGTTGGTTAGGTCGAATGCGCGTTCTAACCTCTCGCTCACTTGTTTGATAGGTGAGATGTCTTTTGAGTAGAACGGTTTTTTGTGAACTCCGCGTTCATACAAATCCAACATATAGAGCTTGCCGTCTTGTTCGACCGCGATGCCACCGTTGCCGACGATGCGTGGGCCTGCGAAGGAAGTCATGCTTGCTAATGTGACTAAAACTGTAAGGATTAAGTTTTTCATTTTAGTTTCCTTTTTGATCTAATCTAAAAAATTGAATTGAAAGTTGATAGACAGAGTCTTTTTGTTGGGCTTTGTCCGGGTAGAATTGCTCCGCGAATTCTTGTTGGAATTTGCGGATGAATCTTTGTGCGTCTTCGACCCGGTCGCCCTCAAAGGCTAGTGTCATATTTGTGAACTCGCGTTGCTGAACGGGTTGTTCAGTCAAAGCTCGCTCTGCTTGGGACATCATTTGTTGATGAAACTTTTTAATTGCTGCTGAAGGAATGTCGAACGTTGTCGATGATTCCGTATGGCTTGCATGGAATTTGCCATTTTCATAAATCATCTGCTTGCCTGCGATCAAACGTTTCAAGGCGTCTGTGGTCAGTGTCACAGACAGGTTTAACTTTTTCGCAAACCACTCAGGCGTGTGTTCACACTCTGTCAGTTCCGACATTTCTAATAGTGGCAGGAAGTACCATTCCGAAAAAGGTTGAAAGCCATCTACTGACATCTTTTGTAGAGAGCTCTTACCTTGTTCAAAGTTCGACAATTCTTTTTGCGCTAATAAGCGATCCTTGCGGCTTCTTGCATGGGCTGCCTTCACACTCAGCTGAAACAACTTTCGTTCAACGGATGACAGGCCCAGGCTTGTCGCCATGATGCCGGCCTTATCTTCTGACATTCCTTTTTTACCGTTTAAGACTTCTGACAACCACGATGACGTGATGTCGAGGTCTCTAGCGAAAGAACGCAGAGAGTAGGCGTTGTTTTTTTGCGTTCGTCTTACCAACTCTTCAGAGAGGTAACGAACGTGAAAGTGCTGTGTTTCCATGGGGCGATTTATAACTGCAAAGCTTGCATCGCGAAAGAGTTGCGCGAACAAGATGCTCGCGGAACCTTACTCCGCGAGCAAACTAGCAGGGGAGCGTGTACTTTTTGCCTGATCCCGAGGACTTGCTCGGGAAAGTCGAGGTGCCGATGGTCCTACAAGACCTTCCTCTAACCTGGACCTTGGTATTGAAAAATCCCGGTTGATGGTCTGTTTTTCAATACTATGGTCGAGGTTTTCTAAGACCATGGTCTAGTTTTGCAGGACGAGACTAAAGCCTTTCCCGACCTCGCCGAAAGGTTTGTCAGAAGCAGCGATGCAACTCGAAGTCGAAAGCACTCGAGAGCAACTGATGGAGTGATTGCCGTTAGATGTTCGTTTGAGAGGGCTCGAGACTGAGGGAAGTGTCACCAACGTGTTAAAAACCGGGTTCAGCCTAAGTAGGTATAAGGCGGATCCATATAATGGAGGTTCCTAATGGGAATGAGAATTTCAACGAACGTAGCAGCGATTAATGCACAAAGAACTCTAGTGGGTTCACAACGTGAAATCGGTAAGTCAATGGCACAATTGGCTTCAGGTTCACGCATCACAAAAGCAGCAGACGATGCTGCCGGTCTCGCAATCTCTGAGAACTTGAAATCGCAAACAAGATCTTTGACTCAAGCTCAAAGAAACTCGAATGACGGTATCTCAATGGTTCAAACTGCAGAAGGCGGTTTGGGTGAGATCTCTAACATCTTAACTCGTATGCGTGAGTTGGGTGTACAAGCCTCTTCAGACACTATCGGTGATACTGAACGCGGTTTGATCGACAAAGAGGTTCAGCAAATTAAAGCGGAAGCGCAACGTATTACTCAAACAACTAAGTTCGGTACAACAAAATTGTTGGACGGTTCTGGTGACAAATTCGACTTCCAAGTTGGTATCGGTAACGATGACGACGCGGATAGAATCTCATTCAATGCCGGTGAAACGAACGCAACGATTGATAACTTGGGTGTAGCTGGTTTTGACTTTACGTCAAAAGGTGGCGCACAAGAAGCTTTGAAACAAATCGACGACGCACAAACTATGGTGAATGGTTTCCGTGCAGGTCTCGGTGCTCTTCAAAATCGTTTGCAATCTACAGTTGATAACTTGGGTGTACAAAACGAAAACATCTCTGCAGCTAACTCTCGTATCCGTGATACAGACGTAGCTCAGGCAACTGCTGACATGAGTAAGAACAGCATTCTCTTGCAAGCAAATACTTCAGTACTTGCTCAAGCGAACTCGATCCCTCAATCAGCATTGAAATTGATCGGTTAATTATAAAATTTAAGCTTTGCAGTCGAGAGGATGCCTCCGTGTCCTCTCGGTACCAACCTACCCGGGGTGAGTGTGTTCGCTCCGGGGTACTTCAGGGATTGGTGTTTAGGAAAGTTTTGGGAAAGAACCCCTCTTTTAGAGGGGGAATAGTGAACCCTAGCTAGACTAAAGTGCTTGGATTTAAGTGAGACAATGTTCATGCCGATAAGTTAAGCATATGAATATCAAGGGCATGGTAGCAAACATCTTACCAAATACAGATCCTCGAGTTGATCGCACAGAGCGAACGATCAAGTCGGATTCTTCCCATGATAGAGACGCCAACGGACAACAAGCCTTCGATAATCAGCAGCAACAAAAACGCGAGCCGATGTCGGATGAGCAGCTTGAAAAATCCATGGAACATCTCAGAAATCTCCCAGCAACAAAAGAACATAAATGGACAGTTTCTCTCGATACATCTTCGAGTGAAAAATTCGTTCTCGTTAAAGACAATCTCGGAAATCTCATTCGCAGAATTCCCGAAGAAGATCTTTGGACTCTTCCCACTGATAATTCCTCTCGTGGTCAGCTTTTAAAACGAGCTGCTTAATTTCTTTTTACCAAACAGCATTTGCTTCCTAGTGCTTGGTCCTGAAAAAGTGACCTCTGTCAAAACCCCTGCGCGTTTAATTGCATAAGAGGCTTGAAAGCCGCGTCCCTGGCCCTTGAGGCAGACATTTAATTGACTCACGAATGTTGTCTCAAGTTGGCACAATGAATTCATGGCAGGAATACGTATAACCGGCATGGCCTCTGGGCTACCACCAAATATCGTAGAGCAGCTGATGGATGCTGAGCGTATTCCCGTGAAACAAATGGAAGCAGGTAAAGCCAAGCAAGAAGACAAACTCAAGCTTGTAACTGAACTTGAAACCAAAGTTTCTGACATCACTAAAAACTTAAGTGAACTCACTGGGACAAGTGGTTTCATCGATAAAAAGTTTACGAGTGGTGACCCAAATGTTGTTGAAGGACAAGTGGATCCACAAACGGCGATTCCAGGAAGTTATTCGTTGGAAGTTGTAGAGTTGGCGCAAAAGCCTGCTGCGATTTCAAATGGCTTTCCGGATAAAAATGAAACTCAACTGGGTGTCGGATATATCAAATTCGAAACTCCAGAGGGAACGAAAGAAGTTTATATCAACGGTAAGAACAACACGCTGGATGGCGTTGTTGCGCAAATCAATAACGCAGACGTGGGATTGAAAGCGCAAATTCTTGAAGACCGTAAGGATAAAGAAAATCCATATAAACTTCTCGTGTCAGGTATGGCAACGGGTGACGACAAACAAGTGACGTTCCCGAAGATCTACTTACTTGATGGCGATCAAGACATGTTCTTTGAAAGTTCGCGCGCTGCTAAGAACGCGAAAGTCAAAGTGGATGGTTTTGAAATTGAACTTCCTGAAAATAAATCTACGGATTTGGTTCCAGGTGTTTCTCTTGAATTTAAATCGGCAGCTCCGGGTCGTGAGATCCGTATGACTGTGCAAGAAAACTTAGAAGTGATCAGCGGTAAGATTAAGAGCTTCGTTGATTCTTACAATGCGGCTCTCGATTTTATTCAGAAGCAGAATAAAATCCAAGCCGGCCCCGGCGGGAACCCAGCATTGGGACCTCTGGGTGGTGACAGTATGCTTCGTACGATTGAGAACAATCTACGTCGCATTATTTTGAATCCTCAGATGGGTGTTGATTCACCAATCAAGAGGATCAATGAACTAGGTATTGAGTTTAACAGAAATGGTACTTTGGCTTTCAGTCAGGACAAATTCAACAAGATGTTGAATGCGAATCCAAAAGGCGTCTCCGCGTTTCTTCGCGGAGATAACTTTATGTTTGGATTCGTGCCGACGGTAAAGCGTGAAATATCAAATATGTTGAGTCCTCAGATGGGTGCTCTCGCGAATCGTAAGAAAGGTTTGCAGGACAAGATCAATCAGACGAACAGTCGTATTGATATGAAAGAGCGCCAACTGGAAAAGAAAGAGGACGGTTTACGACGCAAGTTTGGTGATCTCGAGCAAAAGATGTCATCCATGCAAGCGCAACAAGCCAAGATCGCTGCGATGACCGGACAAAAAGGTTAATGAATTTTAGATTTGAGAAAATGGATTTAGGGATTAGGGGAAAACAAGAATGAACAAGAACGCTTACCAGAAGTATAAAACGACCTCTGTACAAAGTGCGAGTCGTGAGAAAATTTTGTTGATGCTCTATGAAGGTGCCATCAAGTTCACGAAGCTTGCTATCAAAGCCTGTGAAGAAAAGAAGATCGCAGATCGCGGTGTCAACATCGGTCGTGCTTTCGACATCATCATGGAATTGAACAACACTCTGGACCACAAAGTGGGAGGGGATATTGCCGTTCAGCTCGAACAGCTCTACATGTTCATGATGGAACAATATACCAAGGCGAATATTTCTGGAAACCCAGAACCTTTGCACGCCAACTTGAAACTTTTGAACACGCTTTATGATGGCTGGGTTCAAGCAGTTGAAAAGTTGAAAAAAGAAGAAGCAGCCGGCACGACAACAACTACAACCGACAAAAAAGTCGGATAAGCGCTACGAAGAGGGGAACATGACAAGAATTATCGCTCTATTGAACGAGAAAAATCACTATCTTGAAAAATTCTACTCTTTGAATGAAGTTGAGCTTACCAACTTTGTTCAAGGTCAGTTTGATAACTTAGAAAGCTTCTATCAAACGAGAGAACGCATTTTAGAAGTTCTTAAGTATGTGGACGCTCAGATTGACCGCATTCAAGGTCAGTTGGAGACAACAACTAACATCGACGATTCTCACCGCGGTCAAGTGCGTGAGGCATTGAAGATTAAAGATGAATATGTTGCTCGTATCATCGAACAAGATATTCAAGTCCTTGCGTGCATCGAAGCTGCGAAGAACTCTATTATTAGAGAACTTCAGGAGACTCGTAAATCGCGTAAAGCGGTCAGCGGCTATAAATCTAAAACGTTTAATCAACGTCTAGACGAAGAGGTCTAGGAAAAATATTCCCGACAAAAAGATGACGGCCTTCGCAGCAAAAGAGTCAAACCATTGTCTCGCGAAGGCTCAAATCAAATTCATTTACAGCTCGGACCTTGGCATCGGTGTTGCTCTCTTTACTTTGCGCAAGGAGACGTCAACAGATGTTAGAAAAAGAGATCGTTCCAAAGTCCAGTGAGATCATCGAATCCAATCAGTCGTTCGACATTGATTCGAATAACAACGCAAGAATCTATACTGACCCATCACAAGCAATCGCTGATTTTGATGCAGAGACCTCTGTCGAGGTTGCAGCCGAACCTTCTGTTAATCCAAAAATTGCGCTCTATCTTATGAATGCGCAAGTTTTGATGAAGCACAAAGAATTCAAATTAGCTTTGAACATCTTAAGACAAGCAAGCAACTTGGATTCTAAAAATCCAAAAACTTTGAAAATGCTTGCTGATTGTTTAACGGCAAATAATCAAAATGCAGAGGCGCTCATTGCTTTGAAAGCCTTGGCTGGCGTGGATTACAGCTTCTCGTCTATTTTCTCTTATGCAACGGGGCTTTATAAAATCGGTAAAGATCAAGATGCGCTTGATAAGTATTTTGAAGCATTGGCTGTGTTGACGGAAGAAAACGATCAGCTTTTTGAAGCTTATAAAAACATGGGAAACATCTTGGTTCGCCAAGGTGATTTCGATGGCGCAGAAGAATACTACAACAAAGCTTACACGATGAATTCACAGTCAGACATTTTGCTGGTGAACTTCGGAACGCTTGAAGTGCAAAGACAAGATTACGACAAATCACTGTATTGCTTTAGAAAAGCCGTTGAAGTGAATTCTGAAAATGACAAAGCGTGGGTTGGCCTTGCGATGGTTCACAATCAGATGGGTGATAGTGAACTTGCATGGGCAAATATTGAAATGGCTTTGGATATCAATCCAAAAAATCGTACTGCAGTTCACTTGGTAGCAAACTGGGGTCTTCGTGATGGTCAAATCCAAAAGTCGATCGAAGCTTTGCAAACATACCTTGGCGAAGTTGAGCACGATGAAGATATGTCACTTGTGTTGATCAATCTATTCTGCACAACAGGACAATTCGACAGCGCAAGACTTGAGATTGAAAGAGTTCTTTTGTGGAACCCTCTCAACACTGAAGTGCGCGAACTTAAAAACAAATTAGCTGTGAACTAATAAATTACTCGGGTGGGATGTATGTCATTCATTACTTTTTCTGAAAACCACGAATCTGAACTTATTTCTTTTGAAGACGGTCAAGCGTTGGCGTCTCTTTCAAATCCACGCGGTGAAGCGTTGAAATGGGTTTATTCTTTAGGTCATCTTCCAGCACCACACGTGGTGATTCTGGGTTTGGGATCGGGCTTCCAAGTAGAAGCATTGGCTGATCTTTCACCCGATGTGACCATTACGATTGTTGAGTCTCGTCCTTCTTTGGTTCCTGTGTTTAGAGCACAGTTCCCAGATTTAGCTGAACGTGTTCACATTATCATCGCTGAAAGCAGCAATGAGTTGATGGGCACTGAGCTTTTCCGTGAAATGGCTGCGGGTCAAAGCTATGTCGTTTCATTCCAAGAGTGCTGGGGCGATCAAAGACAATTGTTCACAGACTTCTTTGCACATCTAACGGGCCGCTCAGTGGAATCAGTTCAATATCATTTCCAAGATTTGGGCATCAATATGAAAGCTCTTTATCTTGATCAGAACAAACTGATCTCAATCAAAGAATTCATGCCAGTTGTAGAAGCTTCTGCAACGGCTGAAAAGAACAAACAAATTTTCCGTACGCTCGGTGAATTGGTCAAATAGATGAAAATTCTTGTAGTATCTCTTTTAAGATTGGGCGACTTGATCCAACAGGAGCCCCTGTTGCGTTCATTGCGCAGTAAATTTCCTCAGGCCGAAATTCATTTGCTCCTTAATAAGCAGTTCTTGCAAGTTGAGAGCCTTTTGAATGGTTGCGTGGATAATTTTATTTATTTTGAAAGAGACCAACTACAAAAGGGCCTCGGCGAGGCTTCTTACAGTGTGCTTTGGTCGTTCCATGAGTTGAACAAGCTCGTTGGCTTTTTGGATTCGCAAAAGTACGAAACCGTTTATAACTTTACCCACAATCGTTTGAGTGCTCACTTGATTGGCGCCATTGAATGCGCTGATAAGCGGGGTCTGCATCATGATGGTGCTTTCCAAGGACTTGATGGTCGTTGGATGAAGTACTTCAACGATCGTTTTGCTGGCAATCAAAGCTCGCTTTTTCACTATGTGGAGCTTTTGGGTAAAAGCTTTGATCTGAATATGGATCAACAACTGAACCAAGCGGCACCTGTTCGCAAGAATCCAAAGTCCAAATCAGTGCTCATGCAGTGTTTGACGAGCGACGATAAAAAGAACTGGGGTCTGGATCGTTTTGCTCTATTGAAAAAAGAAATTGAAATGAACCTTGGTGATTACAAAGTTCAAGTTATTGCTGCAGCTTTTGAGCGCGAAAAACTTTTATCGTTCTTTAAAGAAGAAGACCTCATCGTTTGTGATTTGGTTGAAGCCAAAACTCATCTTGAAAACGCGGCTTTGCTTATCACTGGTGATACGAGTATTAAGCATTTAGCGGCAAGTGTAGGTACACCTATTGTTGAAATCGCGATTGGTAGCTCTGATAGCACGAAAACTCGCGCGTTCTCGCAACACGCGATCACAATTCAAGCCAGCACAGCTTGCTATCCATGCACGCATTCCCAAGCTTGTTCGCAGAAATCACACTTCTGTGCTGAGGAACTTTCAGTGGGTGCGGTGTTCTCGAAAGTTTGGGATTCTCTTGCTCAAGAAAAATTGCATACATCTTTGAATCATCGAGTATTAGAAAAGGCTGTTTGGTCGGTTTATTTGGATAAAGAACACTCTGAAGTAGAGCCATTCTATGTGGCGAGTGCTCAAGAGTTTTGTTCTGCCCACGATTTGACGGCTATTAAAAACAAACTGCCTGAATGGCAGCATCGTTCACAAGAACTTCAAGCGGTCCTCGCGCGTATTGAAAGAGCGCTGCCGACTTTGGAAGCTTTACGAAGTAAGGCGACTCTTGTGAATCAGGATCTGTCGGGCATCATTCTTTGTGCGCAAGATCTATTGCGCGCGAAAGTGGATGATGGCGGCTATTTCCAATCTTTTATTGAAGGACTTATCGGGCGCTTTGCAAGCCCCGCTCATCTGTTAGAGAAAATCGAGAGAGCTCTTAGCCAAGTGCGAGAACTCCTAGAAGTACGACAAAATTTAATTCAGCAAATCGAAATGCTCTCCAAGGAAGGAGAATTCTATGCAAACGGAATTGGACAATTATCTATCGGTGGCTTTGAAGAGACTGGAAAAAGCCTACAGCGAGATCTTGAAGACGCAGGGATATAACGCTGACGCCGAAAAAGTGAAGATGATTGAAGAACTCGTAAAGGAACAAGTACAAAATGAAAATTCTAGTTCTGCAACTCGCTAGGCTTGGCGATATTTATATGTCTTGGCCTGCGTTGCGGGCTATTAAGCGAACTTATCCAAATGCTGAAATTCATGTCATGACTCGTTCAAGATTTGAATCTGCTTTGGACGGTCTTTCTGTCGTTGACCGTCGTTGGACTTTGCCGACGACATCCATCATTGAACCTCTCGTACGCGATGAAGTTGATCTTGTTCAATCTTTCAATCGCATGGATGGATTTGTTCAAGAACTCCAGAATGAAAAATTTGATTGGATCGTGAATTTTACATTCTCACCATTCTCAAGTTATTTGACTCATTCATTGACGACTCCAAATACAAAAGTCACAGGTTATACTCGTCATCAAGATGGCTCTTTAGCTTTGAATGACGAAGTCAGTGCTTATTTCTATGCCCAAGTGGGTTTGGATGGAGCGAACCGCGTGCACCTTGCTGATGTGTTTGGTTCTTTGATCGGTGTTGAATACACTGAAGAAGACTGGATTGGTCCGCACGCCATTACTGAAAAACTTAATTTGTCGGATGCATTCATTACTTGTCACATTGGTGCGAGCCAAGATCACAAGTCACTGACGCCAACTCAATGGGGTCGTTTGATTCGATACGTGAATCAAAGGCATCCCAATTTGAAAATTGCCTTGATCGGTTCAGAGAGCGAAAGAAATCGCATCCCTGAAATTCGTCAAGCGGCACCGACAGCTCCGATTCTTGATTTTGTTGGTAAAACGAAAATTTACGAATTGTTTGAAATTCTTCAAAAAACCGAATTGTTAGTCGGTGGCGATAGCGCTCCGATGCATATGGCGTCATTGACGGATACTCCAAGCTTGAACATCAGCACTGGCAACGTCAATTTCTGGGAAACTGGTCCGAAAGCGACTTTAAGTTTTGTCTATCGCCAAGAGGGATTGACTGACGTACATGCAGATCGATTGGGCGAAATCATTTCTTCATTATTAGAAGGCCAAGTGGCTCCGGAGTTGATCACTCGCACTGCGGGTATGGTCAGTTATCAAATCGAAGAAAGTCCCGCGCAACGTTTTGCCTGGGACTTGGTTCAAGCGATCTATATGGGCGGGAGCTATCCGCTCGCAGAACGCATGGAAACAGTTCAAGCAGCAATGAAGCTGACCGAGATCAATAATTTTGCATTGGAACAACTGGCTTTGATCCCAACAAAGGGCATTGAGGCCGTGACTCCTTATTTGGATAGAGCGGAAGAGATTATCAATACAATTTGCCGATTTGCGCCTGAGTTGTCTCCTTTGGTGAGCTGGTATGGTGCCGAGAAGGTTCGCATTGCACCTGGTAGCCCTGAGCAAATTCTGTCTGCAACGGTAGATGTACATACGGCCCTAAGACGTCATCTGAGTGTTTACATTCCTCAGGAAGAGACGCCACATGAAGAGGTTGGATAATGGAAAGATTTAAAGTTTCCGGACAAGATCTGCGTGATTTTTATAATCAAACGACTCATCTTTCAAAAGTGTTCAAAGATATCGAGCAAGATTTGCGGTCAACAAACCAAGTTGTTTGTCGTTACATATTAAACGGCATGGAGCTTGAGGAGCGTGATGAGTTGAAATTTGCAGGCGTGACTTTGGACCAGGTCGAAAGTCTAGAATACCTAACAGAAAATGCTCGCGATCTGGCTTCACTGGTTATTAGTGGATGGATTCAAGCGTTGCCTGAGCTTATCAAAAACACGGAAGGCCTTTCGTTGCGAGTTCGTGCGCAGGGTTTTAATGGTTTGCTAAAGCCTATTCACGACTTGGTGAAAAATTGCGAGTTCCTAGTTGAAAGCATCATCACTTTGAAAGAGATGTTGGGAGATCAATTCTTGGGAGCGGCTCCGATTGATTGGGCTATTGCAGAGCAGTCCAGCAAAAAGGCAGTTCTCGAAGCACTTGAAGCATTAACCAAAAAGGATTTTGTTCAATTGGCCGAAGTCTTGGAGTATGATTTAAGCCACGCTCTTCAGTTGTGGATGGACACTCTGAAAGTGTTGGAGAAGTCCATTCATGGTGAATACACAGGAACTCATTTCAATCCCAAATCGACTGGATCCAATCCTGTGGGTGGGAAACGTCTCGCCAATTAGACTTCCGCATTTCTTCCACTTTCGTAAGACGGAAGTGGAAGTCGTGCATTTCGAATCATTCGACGAAGCCAACACCTATTTTACTGCCAATAAAGTTTCTTGCGTCCTCGTTTATGATGAAGGACAAGGTCAAGCCCTTGAGTTCTTAGCGCAAGCTCGCTTACTGCAACCAACGGCACCTCGATTTTTTGTTTCCAAAGATATATCAGAACAAGTTTTGCTTGATGGTATCAACCGCGCGCAAGTTTTCCGTTTTATTTCTTGGCCGATTACGTTCCAAGAACTGCAAGGTCACATTGACCTCGCCTTGCAAAAGCACTCGATGTATTTGTCGCGCTCGTTATTGTTGCGAGAGGCCTCACATCAAAATAAGCAACTGGAAGCCTTAACCAATTCCTTAGAGCAAATGGTTGAAGAGCGAACCCAAGGTATTGAGCAATCTCACAAAGAGGAAAGCGATAAGCTGACTCGTGAGCGATTGCTTTTAAGATTTATCAAAGACCTCGGTACCCAAGAGTCTTTTGATGAAATGCTTGCGATCTTGCGTAAAGAGCTGCGTAAGTTTCATAAAATCGGTGATCCTATTTTAGCTTACCGCTTAGATGGAGAAACGACTTACTTCCATGCTTTCCACTCTGGAAACTTCTCGCAAACTGAATCGCATGTGAAGTTTGAATTTCCAAAAGCGACCGGTGTGCCAAGCCCTGATTTAGTTCGCCATTTTGCGAATCACTTTGGTCGTCCGTTTGCAAAAACTTTTGTTCTGCCATTGGAACTGCGTCTGACTCGTCATCTTTTAGGTGACAAGGGTGAGGCGATTTTATGTATTGAAAACTCCTTTAACGATAAAGAGATGGCTCCGTTCATTGATTTCATGACAGATCGTATTCGTCCTTTATCGATGGTGCTGGATCGCGTGCTTTTGGAAAGTCAGCTTTCATCATTCATTTATCGTTGGGAAAAAACTTTCGATGGGATGAGAGATCCCATCGCGATCGTCGACATCGAATACAACGTGGTGCGTGCGAACAGAAAATTCTCGGATAAATTTTTGCAGAATCACTGTTACGAAAGTTTTGCTGGCAAAGATTCCATTTGCGAAGGTTGTCCTGTGGGGCAGGCCTTAAAAGAAGGTAAACCCCACGTTGGACAAATTCACGTCGGTAACAGAATTTTTCAAGTTCATAGTTATCCCATTTTAGAAGACCAAGGTGGCAGAGCCACGAATGTTGTGAATCAGTATGTCGATATTACGCAATCGCGCGAACTTTATTTGCGTATGCTTCAAAGTGAAAAGATGGGCGCCATCGGTATGCTTGCCGGCAATATCGCTCATGAACTGAATAATCCGCTGACGGGGATTCGTTCGCTAACCCAAGTGTTGTTGCACGAAGTAAAAAAGGACAGCACGTTGCATGCGGATTTAATCGAAATCGAAAAAGCCTCGGCTCGTTCCCAACGAATAATCAAAAATCTCCTCGATTTCTCAAAAGATGAAGAGCAGCCATGGGAATATATCAGTGTGGATGAAGTGGTTGAAAAGACTCTACCCATGTTGAAATCCGCTTTGAGAACTCACCGTACTGAGGTGGATTTAGAGACTTTGGATAAAACTGTGTACATTGAGCCGCACTTATTGCAGCAAGTGGTCTTCAATTTGATTAACAATGCCTGTCAATCAATGAAAGACCCGGGTCGTTTGCGAGTTGCGACGTATGAGAAAAATGGCGAGGTGCTTCTTGAAATTGAAGACACCGGAGTCGGCATTCCACAAGAGATTCAAGCTAAGGTTTTTGAGCCCTTCTTTACGACAAAAAAAGAAGGACAGGGTACAGGTCTTGGGTTAAGTATGTCTAAGTCCATCATAGAACAATTTGGCGGCCGTATTGAGTTCAGGCCTGCTCAACCTGCGGGTACCTGTTTCGTTATCAGCTTGCCAATTAAAAAGTTGTCCTAGGAGCTTTTCAAAGTGAAGTTTTTAATCATCGATGATGAAGCCTTAGTGCGCAGATCATTAGCTCGAGCATTGCGTGCGAAAGGCCACGAAGTGGTTGAAGCCGTAGATGGCACTGAAGGTTTAAAATTGTGGTTGGAGACTCAACCAAATTTAGTCTTCTTGGATGTTTTGATGCCCGGAATGACAGGCCCTGAAGTTTTAAAAAGCATTGGTGCTAACAAGAATGCCAAAGTTATTTTGATGTCGGCATTTTCGGGTGAACATAATATTCAAACGGCGCAACAGATGGGCGCAGATTTATTTTTAACGAAGCCTTTTGAAGACATCTTTGCGGTGATTGCACAGGCTGAGGAAATGGTCGCATGAGAATTATTTCTGGAAAATACAAAGGTCATCAATTGGTCGCGTTCAAAGCGGACCATATTCGTCCGACCACAGATCGAGTGAAAGAAACTCTTTTCAACAAACTGATGTTCCGAATCGAAGACGCTAGAGTCGTTGATCTATTTTGTGGTACTGGCAACTTGGGCATCGAAGCCCTTTCACGGGATGCAAAGTCTGTTGTCTTTGTAGAGAAGAATGCAAAGTCCTTGCAAATCACTCGTCAAAATCTTGATAAACTCAAAGTTCCATCGAGCGAGTACAAAATCGTGAACATGGATGTGCTAGGTTATTTAAAATCTTACGAAGGCGAAGCTTTCGATATTATTCTAGCTGATCCGCCATTTACTGAAAAAATGGCTCATGCGGTGCTTGAAGCTGCCTGCAAAAGCAAAGCTTTCGGAGAGCACTCGGTACTAGCAATCGAATCCGTTCAAAAAGAACGTATGGACGAAACCTATGGAGATGTGGTTCGATTTGATCAGAAGGATTATGGCGACAAGTTTCTAAATTTGTATTGTCATAAAAATGCCCTGACTGAAGACAACGAAGAAGGAAGCGGCGATGAGTAGAGTAGCAGTATATCCTGGCAGCTTTGATCCCATCACAGTCGGTCACGTTGATATCATCAATCGTATCGCGCCTCTTTATGATGAAGTGATTATCTTGATCGCGAATTCTCCGCAAAAAACTTCGATGTTTACTCCAGAAGAACGTAAAGTCCTGATCGAAAAATCTTTGTCACATCTTCATAACGTGAAAGTTGATGGCTTTGGTGGCTTGACGGTCGAGTACATGAGAAAACACAAAGCTCAAGTAATCGTCAGAGGATTGCGTGCCGTTTCTGATTTTGAATATGAAATGACGATGTCGAGCATGAATAAAAAACTTTCTCCAGAAATTGAAACACTGTTGGTGTTTGCTCGACCGGAGTATTACTTCATCTCTTCTCGCGGAGTGAAAGAAGTAGCAATCAATGGCGGCACATTGGTTGGTTTAGTTCCTGACGTTGTTGCCGAAGCCATGAAAAAGAAATTAGCTAAATAGGAAGGGTGCCCTGCGATGTTACAACTTTCAAAACGCGCACAAAATTTGAAGACGTCACCGACTTTGTTCCTTGTAGCTAAGGCAAAAGAATTGGCAGCTAAGGGTCACGATGTGATCTCTCTGACTGTGGGTGAGCCGGACTGGCAAACTTTTAAAATTCCTTCTGAAGCCGGGATCGAAGCGATCAATAAAGGCATCACGAAATACACGGCTGCTAACGGGACTATCGAGCTTAGAAATGCAATCAGCGCGAAAATCGAAGAAGAGCTCGGTCAAAAATATTCTCCTAAACAAGTGACTGTCGGACCTGGCGCTAAATTCATCGTGTTCCAAGCTTTGCAAATGCTTTGCTCGCCTGGTGATGAAGTGATCATCGGTGCACCTTACTGGGTTAGCTATCCGATGATGGTTGAACTCGCTGACGGCGTTCCCCACATCATCGAGTGCACAGAGCAAGAACATTTTAAAATCACTCCAGAAAAATTGCGTGCAGCTATTAATGCGAAAACTCGCGCATTGTTGTTCTGTTCACCTTCAAATCCAACAAGCTTGTTGTATTCAGCTGATGAGCTGAAAGCCTTAGCTGAAGTTTTGCGCCAACATCCACAAGTCGCGATCATCTCTGATGATATGTACAATCGTTTGGTGTTCACGGGTGGATCGAAAGTCGCTCCGCATATTTTGCATGTTGCGCCTGATTTGCGTGAACGCACGGTTGTCGTGAATGGTGGTTCAAAAGCTTACTCAATGACTGGATGGAGAATCGGTTGGGCAGCAGGTCCTGAAAAACTGATCACAGCGATGGGCGACTATCAATCACAAGCGACAGGTTCACCTTCCAGTATTTCGCAACACGCGGCTTTATCAGCGATCAAAAACTGTGAACCTGATATTGCTAATGTTGTTGAGACACTGAAGAAAAGAGCGGCTGCCGGTGTGAATGCTTTCAAAGCGATTCCGCAATTTAAAGTAGCTCCGCCTGAAGGTGCTTTCTACTACTGGGTAGATATCAAAGCGTGCCTGGGTAAAACCCATAAGGACAAGCTTGTTAGAACTTCAAAAGACTTCTGCGATATCTTGTTGGAAGAATACTTTGTCGCAACTGTTCCGGGCGTTGAGTGCGGTTCAGAAGGCTACATGCGTTTGAGCTTTGCGGTTTCAGAGGAGACGATGCTCAGAGCGGTTGAACGAATGAAGACTTTCGTGAATGCTTTGGTTTAGTCGTAAATTCTAAAATCGAAGATCAGAATAAAAAAAAGGGAGCTTTGAAAGCTCCCTTTTTTTTATTTCGTATTTAATTCTTATTAGAATAAGTTTTTGAAGAAATTAGCGATCTTAGCAAAGAAGCCAAGTTCAGCTGTCGGAGTGGCTGCGCCCACCGAACTTGGTGAACGTGTATCCAAACATTTGTACTTCACGTTGATCGAACGACCTTCTGGGATCGCCGTGCTGAAGTTTAATGTTTGACCAGAAACCGAAGTCGTCACACCCGACATTGCCGGAGTGATCGTCACAGCGACATTGCCAACCGGAGCGCACTCAAGAGGTAAAGAGCTCAAAGACTGAGTGATGCGGTTAAAGATATTCGTCAAGTTCGAGTAGAAGTCAGTATCGCAGATCGAACCAACACCACCACCAGTTAAACCTGATAGCTCGTAATAACGTTTACCATAGTGACTGTAGAAACCCGCAGCGTCTTGGCTAGCTTTACAAGCTGTATCGCTTGGTTTCACGATGATCGAATTGAAGGTCATACGTTTATCAGCACCGAAAACACTTTTCGTCATATCAACGAAGTATTGCGGTTTATCTTCATTCTCAAGAGCATAGTATTCTTGGCCTGCGTATTGTTCCATCGCCAACTCGCCACCGACAGAGCGTTCATCTTCATCTGAGATCAAGATATAAGCTGTCGCGGCTCCGTCACGGTAACAACCTGAAGAACCTGAAGCGTTGTAGTTACCATTTTTCGCGTGGTGATAAGCGGCTTTGATACCACGTTCATCTTGGGAATTAGGTCTGTTGGCGCCGATGTATTCAATCGTTTGTGCGAACACTGTTGAAAGATCTGTCGAGCTTGAATTCTTAAGGATGAAACCCAATGCTGAAGTGGGGGAGGCAGCATTAGTTTGCCAGTAAATTGAAGCACCCCATGCGCGGTCAGTACTTCCTGAAACTGGAAGAGCGCGAGTCGTAGTTACGCACATCTGCCAGTCGAGTTGAGAATTTTTTAGATTCGTCGTGAATGTGCTCAGACGTTGCGCCAGACGACGGTTGTCTTCAAGCATCGAGTTCGAGTCATCGACGATCAGCACGATATCAACAAGCGTCGCTTTGCCTTGTACTGTGCTTGTATTATCGATGTTACGATAAGTCGGCGTTGTTGGGGTGGTTGGATCAGTCGGATCCGTTGGATTCGGATCGATATTTGTTTGCTCACCATCTGAGCTTGAGTCATCGGTAGTAAATTTCACCGGACCGCAAGCGGCGAGGCAAAGAACGAACGTGATCACGGCTACAAAGCCGCTCCTTAAGTGCAATGAATACATAGACCTTTTCCCCCTAGATGTAGGATAGCACGCGAGTCTGAAACTGCAAAAAAATCAGCTATCTAACTGTCATTCTACGACTGAAATCCAGCTCGGATTTTAGAAGATTGGACCATGGTCTCGTTGTGAGCAGTGGTTTGGCACTCTAATATGGATTCATGGGTTGTCGGGGAGGATTTGAGTGAGTTTTTGGGTTTTATCACAAGTACTGGTCAATATCATTCTATTAGCTGGTATCGTCGGTATGTGGGTTCGATTAAATCGTCCACCTAAAGATGATCCACGTCTTTCAAAAGGCCTTCAGCTTTTACAAAGCAAAATCGCTATTCTTGAAGATCTCTCTGATCGCACTGAAACCCAAGTGACTCAGTTGACGGCTTTGCTTGAGCAGAAAGTAAAAGACATTCAAGCGAAGATTCAATCTTCAGAAAAACAAATCTCGAAGATTGATCAAAGCATGCAAAAGAGTTTGGAAGTCGCAAAGATTTTCCAAGATCGCATTCCTCACACTGAAATCCTCGAGCGCCAAAACACTATTAAATATGTTAAAGCCGCACGTCTTGCACACCAAGGTTTGAGCGTTGATGAAATCGCAGCGCAAATCACAGATCTTTCTCGTGGAGAAATTGAATTCATTGCGAAAGTGAATCGCGATCAATTGATGTTCTGTGAAGACAGTTTGCCTGAGTGGGCCAACAACGACGCTGAAGTTCTAGCTAATGATGAAAATGAAGTGGAAGAAATGAGTTTTCACTCGCCACTACAAAAAGAATCTGTTTCTGATATCAGCAATGTTTTTGAAGTTCCGAAAGCGGACACATCGTCATTGAAAAAATTGGGCGATGCTTTCAAAGCCGCTTGTGATGAAGTCGAAGCAGCTCATGCCGCTCCTGTGAAATCACCGTTGGCACCATTGGCAGCAGCGATGTCTTCAATCAGTGCAAAAATGCCGGAGTTCATTGAGCTGAATCCAATGGCAGATGCGAAACCGAACGCGGCTGCTCCTCAAGCGAAGGCGACTCCGCCGCCTAAAAATCTCGGTGCGCCGAATATTAGACCTGTTGAGTTCCGCAAAATCGATTTAGCAAAAGATTTGGGATAACGGGGTGATGAAAATATCCCGCCTGACTTCGAGGTAGCACGCCTCCGTTTCGGACAAAACCCTCCGCCTCGCATTCGGGGCATTTTGATCACCCCTTAGTTCAAAGTACTTCCCTGTCGTATTGGATTTTCTACCCTTTAGTGGCAATGATGATTGAGAACATCAGTGCATCGGCCATTGCGTGAGTCAACCACGACAATGCAATCGACTTAAACAGACGATATTGAATCGCGATCGCGGCACCCCAAAGTGCTGTCAGAAAAACTCCGAGCCATCCTTGAGGAAAGGCGTTGGCGAAATGTAAAAATCCAAAGAGCACAGCTTGCAAGGCGATGACGAACCAAACGGGTTTGTTCGTTGAAGCGGGTTGAACGAAACCGCGATAGAAAATTTCTTCGCGCAAACCATTGATGGCGGCGACTCCTAAGATGACAAGTGGAATACTCCATACAGGTAAATCGGGGACTGGGAACATTTTTGAAACTTCAGGATGAGTAAAATAATACCAAACCAATACTGCCAATGTTGGAACATTGATCACGACAATCGAAAGCCACTCTTGCTTTGAAAATTTAAAAGACCATTTTAGTTTTTCCGTCGGCCGCTTGAAACCAAAACGCAAAACTGCGAAACCGAATAGAGCTGTCAGGAAAAAATCGAGAGGCCATTGCAGGTAGGGGCTCGTCCAATGCAGTCCGTGAAAGAACACGAAACACAAGCCGATGACTGAAAATAGAACTGCTTGGGGGCGGAGAGGTTTTACTAAAAGCTTAAGAGCTAATAGTCCTGCCCAAGCGATGAAAGCCCAAAGATACTCGCGCTCTACAAAATAGAGAGTTGAGATTGCCACATAACTTATTAAAGAAAAAACGGCTGCGAAATTTTGCATTGAAGTTTTATATTCAGAGAAAGACGGCAAGTCGATCATTACTGTGAAGCTTTTTTGATTTTGTGCGGACGTTTTTTCTACCGTACGGTAGTACGAAGTTTACTGCAGCTGAGGCATTAAATAAAAAAGGCGCTCTTTCGAACGCCTTCTAAAAATCTAAAATTTAATTCAAAACTACTTCGAGCTCTCTTTGATGAACAAAGTTAGATAGTGACGAACCATGTATTCCAATTTCACTGGTTGGCCTTGGTAAGTCCAAACCAATTCACCGAATGCGCCCCACTTCGCTTCCACGATGTGTTCATCCATCACGTTTGTTGCAGCTTGAGTTGCTTCCATTGTGCCAGGAGCTGGAATGTAGTTAGTGCCGATGAAGTTAAAACGAATCGCAATTTGTCCCGGAGCTTTTAATGAGAAAATCATTTTGAAGCCGTTACGGAACAACATGAAGTCTGCATGAGTTTTTGCGATACCGTAAATTTTAATACGGCCCAATGCTGACGGTTTTAATTCATTGAAAGAAGTTGAGGAATCAACAAACTCAGTTTTGAGTGAGAGTAGAAATTGAATGCTCTCATTGACAAGAATACGATCAGAGTCGAAGCCAAAACTCATATCAACGAGTCCGGACTCTTCCATCTGTTGTTCAGCTTTCACTAGCTCTTTAATCCAGCTGATCTTTTCCACGCTATTCCCCCCGGCTTACGCTTTCAAATCCATTTTCTCTGCGTTGCTTGTCGTCGGCATACATAATGTACGCTGTCCTCCTCGCGCCTTGATAAAATGAATTTTAAGGGCGTAAGCAGAGACGACACACCCTTCAATCATTTCGACGGCCTGGCCCTTTGTCAAGGCATCAGCCGTGCGAAATGAATAACGCTGGGGGCTAATGGAGCCTAATTCTTAGCGTTTTGAGGAACTTTAGATTCGTCGACAGTGATTTCGATTTCTACGCGACGATTTTTAGAGCGAGCTTCTTTTGTTTTAGCGGCATCGATCGGATCTGCTGAACCCATGCCTACAGAAGAAACCGTTGCTGCTGGAATGCCACCCGCAACCAATTGTTTGCGAACTGCATCCGCACGTTTTTCAGAAAGTGGTTTGTTCACTTTATCTGAACCGACGTCGTCCGTGTAACCTTTGATCGTCAAAACGTTCTCTGGATACTTCTTCATGATTGCAGAAAGTTCGTTGATGTTAGTCACAGCTGCAGGTTTCAAATCTGCTTTGCCTGTGTCGAACAAAATATCTGATTTCAATTTTGTGATCAGACCTTGCTCAGTTCTTTTTGTCTCAGCAATTTTCTCAAGTTCTTTTTGTTGTTTGTCCAAACGGTGACCAACGGCTCCGCCCAAACCCGCGCCCACAGCGGCACCGATCAAGGCGCCTGCGTTACGGTTCCCTGTTTGGTGGCCAATCACAGCACCAGCGATCGCGCCAATACCTGCGCCGATACCAGCACCCTTAGCTGCATTTGGATTCTCTTGCGTAGTTGCACACCCAGAAGCGATCAAAGCTCCCGCTGCGATAAATAGAAAATACTTTTTCATGATGATACTCCTTCAAACTTTAATAGCTCCACGACGTCGGAGCGAATGCCATAGATCTTGAAGTCTCTCTGGAAGAAGGGCAAGGCCTTAGTCTTATTCGGTATTATTGGCTTGCATCGGATAATAATGGATAATAAAAGATATCTATGGATAACAAAGACTACTTAGATTTTGATGAGGCTGTGGCCTTCCTGAAGACGACTCCGAGCACCCTTTATAAGTGGCTTCAGGCGGGGAAGATTCCGGGCCATAAGCTCGGTCGACAATGGCGATTTCTGAGAGACGAGTTGGAGCTGCATGTTTCAGGTAAGGCTCCGAAAATCCAACTGCAGAAAGAAGTTTTGCAGTTCGCTGAATTTTTAGAACGAAGAACCAAACACAACACCAAGGAGGGTAAAGTGGATCAGGATAATTTGTCAGAAAAGTTAATATGGGATGCGTTTGATCAAGGAATTCGTGAAATTCATGTTTCACCTATGAGTGGTCAGTATCAAATTTCTTATCGCACATTCAAAGCCAACAAGTGCGAAGTGCAAACGCAGATTTCCGAAAGTCTTTTAAACATGCTCGATCACTCTTGGAAAGAGCAATCAGCAAGTCTGAATTCAGAACAATCGCGTCGCATGTATTTGCAAAGAAGTGAAGACGAGAGTTTGCAAGTTCGTTATCAAAAAATTTCTACGATCTCAGGAAATCACATCACTTTGATGTTGATGCAACCTAAAGAAGACATCATGACTCTGCCAAAAATAGGTTTTTCAGAGGGAGAAATTCAAAAAATCCAAGGTTGGTTGAATGCGCCCAAAGGTTTGATCGTCGTCAGCGGTCCCGCAGGCTCTGGCAAAACGACGACAGTGTATTCGTTGTTGAATGAACTTAAACAGCAGCAAAAAATCATTTTCACTCTGGAATCTCCAGCGATGCTTGTGATTGATGGTGTGAATCAAGTGGAACATGCACCTCGTAATAAAGAACAATTCGAACAAAATCTGATGGCCATTTCGGGAGCAAATCCGGACGTGTTGGCATTGGGCTTGGGTTCAACATTTGGTCTTGAAGACGAAATCTATAAAGCCGCTTTCGCTCTGGCAAAAGACGGTGCGCAAGTGATTGTTCAAGTAGATGCAGAGAGCACTCATGAGGCTATTGCGAAAATTGAAAGCTCATTGGGGATGAAATTAGGTGGTCTCCTTATTGGAGCGCTCTCTCAGAAGCTGGTTCGAGCAGGGACAGGGTTCAAGGCGCAATATGAGTTCTCTGTCTAAAGTTTTGACAGTATTTCTTACTCTATAACGAATAAGTAAAAGATAGCGGGGGCTTAGGCCTTGCACTCCTAACGGGGTGTAGAGGTTTATTTAAAAAAGGAGTCCCCCGTGAAATTGGTTAAGACAGCTACTTTTATTATCGGTATGGCAGTCGCTATGAATATCGTGGCCTGCGCTCAGCAATCTAAAGAAGAAGTTTCTAAGATCGCTAAAAAAATGGAAGGCAAAGACAAACCCGAAGTAGTGAACGACGATGTCGGTGGTCAGCCTATGCAAATCAAAGTATCAGGTGCTGCTGTAAAAAGCGATGGCGGGCAGATGTTGATTTTGGATTCAAGAATCACAGCAACTCAAACTATGGGCGCGAATGAAAAAGGCGAACAAAATGGCATGGTCGATGCGAAACACAAGATCGCGCTTGAGCGCTGGTCTGGTGATAAATTAGAGACTTTGGCTTCTGATACAACATTCATCAATCTTGGTTGCCCTGCGGATGCAGAACTCACGAAAGGTTTGACGGAAGCTCAACCTGAAAAAGGTGAGAACGTCATCCAAGGTCAAGCCAAGTTGATCATGATCTGTGGTGCTCAAAGAATCCCTTCAGAATTTATGTTGTTTAAAGCTCAGCACTTATTGTTGAACTCGGCAGCTTTGAAAGGTTCGCCTGCATCAGGCCTATCATTCAGTGCTGAGACAGTAACTTTGATTGGCGCAAATTCAATTGAAGTTAAAGACTACATGCCTGAAGACGAAAAATCAGAGCGTAGACTTGAAATCAACGCAGCTTCTAAGTTGGAAGGTCAAGGCACATTGAGCATTAAAACGGAAGGTGCTGATGATGACGTTTCTTCAGACGAAGAAACTGCTGAGCAAACGATCCTTGAAAGCCAAGATCTTGATGAAGCTCCAGGTGCCGATTCAAAATCAGATACTAAGTCAGAAACAAAATCAGAAGCTGAAGCCAACCAAGCTTCTTCTGTTCAAGCTTCTCACAAGTAATCTTAAATTCGATAGCTTAAAAAAGAAAACGCCGAGTTGGGGACAGCTCGGCGTTTTTGTTTTTCCAAAAAGGGAATCGGAAAAAGTACTCCGACGAAGTCGGAGTGTCTTGTCTGCACTCCGACTTCGTCGGAGTAATCGTACTAATCTTGGTTTTGGTAGCAATCCAATTTAGCTTTTACGTTGCTGATAACTGGAGTGTTGTTGTCGCCAGTGCGTTTGAAAGTCAAAGTTGACCAGCAGATCTCTTTTACTGATTCAGATTCCAAACGGTGGAAGCTGTAATCAACAGAACCGTCTTCTTGAACAGTCGCGCCGTTGAAGAACAATTTGCCCATTTCAACAGAAGAAACTTTTTTGAACTCAGCGTTCAATGCATTCAAGTTTTTGAAGTAGTTTTCACCACCAGCACCAGAAGCCGTGAATACGTTTGAGTAAACATAAGTGCTTGCAGCAGAAGCAGAAACACCAGCGAACAAAACAGCAGATAGCACAAGAGCTTTCAACATAGGGAGGTCCTTTCGGTTTGAGGTGCCTCCTTATAAGGGATTTCAAGCCTAATTCTCAAGTTAGGCTTGTGTTAGGGAAATACGAATTTTTAAAGACCGGAGATTTGAATAGTGGTGCCAATGCTGTTGGCTTCTGAGTCATCAACGCTAAGCGCGCGATAATAGCCGAGAACAAAGGTTACAGGGAAAGTGTAGCCGATGGTTGTTTCAAGTTTCAGCTCGCCACCGACGCTCCAAAATTGTCGTAAAGTTGTAACAGATTCATAGCGATTCTCAGCTTCGTTCAAGAAAAAGCCATCGGCAGTTCCGCCATCAGCCACCACAGCGCCTGTCAAACGACGGAAATACCACGGGTCTGTGCCCCAGCCTTTATAAAGATTCATGATCGGAAAACGGTATTCCACGTTCGTCGTCACTAAATTACGCCCAAACAACTGACCCGTTTTATAACCACGCAAAACATAAAGCGGCAGATAGCTATCTGGCGTGAACATCAACGAATTTGTTGAGGCACCAAAATAGACTGACACTTTTTCTGGAGTATAAAGCCCATTAACACGCATCATGATCGCATGATGACGAGGTAGGTATTTAGAAAGATAACCGACGCCACCAGCGATGAGCTGTGTGTGCTGAACGGAATCTTCTTTTGCAACATAGTAGTAAGTTCCCAGGTAACCACCGCCACTCGATTCGGGGGAAACTTGCGCACCTGATTGCGAAATGTCGGCATAACTTAAAATTGCAAAGGGACCTGTGCGTTTCAGTGGATTCGCTGTGAAGTCTGCATCACGTTTAAAGTCCGTCCAACCCAACTGCAAAGTGGCATATTTCGAAAGAGCGTAAACGTCCGGCAGAACCGATAAGCTTGCCGTCGAATCCGTGTACTTGTTGTTGATGTTACCCAAGTAAGAGCTGCGTTGAGATGCAAAGAGCATCCATGGTAAACGCGTTGTTTGATTCATGTACGAACCTTCGACGCTGCCGCGATTTAAGCCTGTATCCCATGAGCCCATCAATGAGTAACTGTGTTTTTTAAGTGGATCGAATGCTGAAGTCTGCGCTGAAATCACCAAGCCAGTTTCACTCGAAGATCCCGCGATAAAAGGAATCCAGTAACGTGGCCACAAATAACCATACGGGGAGTAGTCTTCAACTTGGTATTTGCTTTCAGCAAGCAACGGCTCGCCCGCCGTTGTTTTTTCTTGAGCAGGATAACGATCGGCAAACAATTTATCGATCACTGGAAGTTCTTCGGGAGTTTTTGACCAGTTGTCTTGTGTGATGGCAATGATCTTTGGACCCTGAGCTGTCATCATGCCTGAGTAGATTTCATTCTTGCGCGAATCGAAATCAGAACCGAAGTGTGCTGTTAACGTATGAGTCAGAGGTTTCGCAGCGGTCAGGTCGGCATTGGCCAAATAAATATTGTGCGTGCCATTTTTGCTCGAAGTGAACATCAAACCTTGAGACGTCTTGTGTGCAAAACGTGCGTTTGGAAATTCTGGCAAAATCTTTTCTGCAGAGTTCGTTTCAATATTGTAGCGATACAAAAACTCTTCGCCCGTTTCTTTGCGCCAAGAGAACACCAACGTTTTTTCGTCTAAGAATTCAGGATAAGAAATGCGTTCTTGTAGGCCCGGGTTTACTAAAATCTCAACACTCTGACCGTGGTCAGTGATTTTGAGCAGTCCCAAGCTAGTTTTTGATCCTTCTAATTTTACGAAGGCAACATCGTGACCGTTGGGAGATACAGCGGGCTCACGCGCGCGCAGACGTTTTGTTAAAGCTTTTACTTTTTTAGTTTTCAGATCGTAAACATAAAGATCCGAATACACTTCATAGCGGTTAGCTAAATCGATTTTGTCATAGATGATTTTATCGGAACCTGGATACCAGCTGACTCGTTGCACGCGACCTGTTGTGGGTTCATCGGGCGTGAAGCTGGGGCCGATGTTGTCATCATAGCGATCCACAGTGCTTGAGTTCGTTAAGTCTAAGAAACTCTCGTCGCCTTTTTTGCGGCTTAAAAGTTTAACGGCGCGTGAGTAGGAATCATTCTCGGTGATCAGGGCCATGTGTTGGCCGTCTGGAGAAATCGCAGGTGCTGTTAAATACAAAAAGCCATTCTTGGGCAAAATGTAAGTTGTCGGCTCGACTTCGCGTAGTTTCACCAATTGAGCTTGAGCTCTCGTTTGCACACTTACTAAGCTGTTTTGATATTCTGTCTCGTAGTCATGCATCAAAGTGGCTTTGGCAGGTGCTTCGATGAAATAGGGCACGCGGCTTGAATGGCGCAAAGTCAGCTCATCTCCGATCTTGTCACCTTTTTTAGCGTAAGCCTCGCTCCAGAAGACAGAACCAAAAATATAGGGGCGAGTGCCATCAGGCCATGAAGGAATGGCTTCGTTGGCTTGGGCGATGTCGTATTTAGTCAGAGTGCCGGCTTCGACCCAGGCTCTGAGAGCGGAATCTTGAAAGATCGAACGCAAGCGTCCGTGATTGCCAAGCTTAGTTTCCATCTCGACGGCCAAACCTTCTTTCCACCAGCGTGGGAGAAGTAAATTGGGAGCTACTATGGTTCCGAAGCCATAACGAAGTGCCTTCATGATGCCTTCAGCGGGTTCGAAACTCAGAATGTGTGTGAATTCGTGCGCGAGAAGTTCGAAAGCCCAATCGCCGGGATCGCTCAAACTGTCTTCGGGGCCGGGAAGTACGGGGTAGGCCACGATGTGCGGATAGGGGATGCGAGTCGCGTAGCCATTCGTGAGATCGGTTTTGTCATTGATGACAACAACTGTGCGTGCTGGCATTTGCGTAAAATACGGGCGCAATTTTTCGAAAGCGAGTTCGAGTTTGGATCCGTAGAGAACGCCGAGGTCTTGGTGCTCAGCATTATAGATCACTTGAAAGTGGGCGGTATTCAAAGTTTTCCACTCGAGCTGAGGAGGGACCTCTAACTGGGCATGAGTGAAGAGTCCAAAACACGTGATCAGAAAAAAGCAGACGATAGGTGCGAAAGTTTTTTGCATTATTTTTTTTAGCCTTACAGCAACGCAACATCAATAAGAGAATCAATGGTTTGACAATTGCGCTCCATCATTTAAAGTTTTTAGGAAGCTTAAACAGCCTGTTTATATCGAATTGTTTTAGGAGGATTTTATGATTCGTAAGTTGGCCATCGGCCTTATCGCGTGTGCATTCGTTGTTGGTTGCAAAAACAAACAAACTTCATCTGATCAATCAGTTGATAACATTCCAGTGAGTGGTTCTGGTATTGACTCTACACCATTGAGCTTTGACCCAATGGGTTCAGACTCTGGTAAAATTTCTGGTTTGGTAACTGTTCGTTTTGGTTATGACAAATCAAGCTTGGATGCGAACTCTAAAAAAGACATCGCGACAAACGTCCAGTGGATGAAAAATAATGCAGCTACTCGCGTGCAAATCGAAGGTCACTGCGATAACCGTGGTACTATCGAGTACAACGTAGCTTTGGGTGAAAGACGTGCTAACGCAGTTAAAGCTTACATGGTGAGCATGGGTATTGCTGCAGACCGTTTGAGCACAATCAGCTACGGTAAAGAAAAACCACTAGCTACTGGTGACTCTGAACAAGCGTGGTCACAAAACCGTCGCGCTAACTTTGTTCCAGCTCAGTAATAAATAAAAGGATTGCGGAGTGATTAAGACAGTTCAAATATTCATCGGCGTTTTATTTTTCTCGATGATTGTTGGCTGCCAAACATCACCCGCTCCTATTGATGAGTTTTCTTTAGCACGAGCGGCTCTAGATGCCGCTCGAGCTGTTCAAGCCCCACGTCATTCGCCAGGTTACTGGCATCAGGCCGAAGAAGCCTACCGCAAAGGTCGCGTTTATTTCGACGACCGTGATTATCAAAAAGCAAAAGAACAATTTGTAAGAGCTCGCATCAGTGCTGAACGCGCCGAAAATTCAGCGAGATTGATTCGTCAACGTACGGGAGATGTCCTATGAAGTTAAAGCTGCCTTTTGCAATCGTGACAGTGATGATGTTGTCAGGTTGTTTGAAAACACGTAACGAAGTTTCTGCAGCGGAAACTCGCAACGTTCAAGCTCAACAAGTCGCAACTATGCAAAGAACGGCGGCGGCCGATGCAGGAAATCGTCTTTCTGAAATGGAAGAACAAATGCGCGAACTCAATGGTCGCGTGGATGTTGTTGAAAATAAAATCGGAACAAGCCGTGGTGCCACTGATCAGGCCCTTAAAGGCAATCAACAGCAGATCTCTGAAATGAATCAAAAAATGTCCCTACTTCAAGAAGCCATGACCAAAATGGAAGGTCAGTTATTCCAACTGACTAATGAAGTTCAAGTTTTGAGAGCCGAAAAGGCCGCTCAAGCAGCCGCCGCTCAGGCAGATCACTTAGCCCGCCAAGCTAAGAAAGATTTATACGAGGTGGCCCAAGATTTTTTTAAACAGAAGGATTGGAAGCAAGCAATCCTCAATTATCAGAAGTACCGTGATGAAAATCCGAAAGGAAAGAACTTCCCTGATGCCACTTACAAGATTGGGGTTGCCTTTCAAGAGCTAGGTATGAAAGAAGAAGCTCGTACCTTCTATGATGAAGTGTCAGCGAAGTTTCCTAAAAGCGAGGAAGCTAAACGCGCCAAAACTCGCCTTAAAGGATTGAAGAAGTAATTCGTGATTGAAAAAGTCCTAGCCATTGAAACCAGTTGTGACGATACCTCCGTTGCGATCGTTGATCGCACGGGATGGGTGCACTCGGTGGTGGCGGCCTCTCAAGATCTTGAACACGAAATTTATGGCGGTATCGTTCCTGAAATCGCCGCTCGCAATCACTCCATCGCACTTATTCCACTGATCGAAGAGGCATTTAAAAAAGCCGGTATGTCTTGGGCTGATGTTCAAGGTATCGCTGTCACAAATCGTCCTGGTTTGGTCGGCGCTTTGATTGTCGGATTAGTGACTGCAAAAAGTCTTTCGCAAGCTAAGGGTTTGCCTTTCTTAGGTGTGAATCACTTGGAAGGACATTTGTTAGCGCCGTTTTTACGTGATGCTCAATATGCTCCTCCACCTGAATTTGATTATCCTTATGTTGGTATTGCTATTTCTGGTGGTCACACTTCGCTTTATCACATCAAGGGTCTTGGCGATTATCGCGTACTGGGTGCAACGAAAGACGATGCAGCTGGTGAGTGCTTCGATAAGTTTGCAAAGATGGCAGGCCTTGGTTTTCCAGGTGGTGTGAAGGTCGATCAGCTTGCGAAGACGGGGAATCCCCGTGCTTATGAATTTCCTCGCAGCATGATCCACGATGATACTTTTGATATGAGCTTCTCGGGATTGAAAGCTTCTGGTCAACGGATGCTTGAGAAGATGGGGCCTGAAGAGGTTGCTAAGAATCTTCCTGACTTGTGCGCTTCATTTCAAGAAGCGATCGTCGATGTGTTGATCGCGAAGCTTTCTCGAGCGGCAAAAGTTTTTAAATCTAAAAGAGTTATTTTGACAGGCGGGGTGAGTGCGAATTCACGTTTGCGTGCGCGCGCTGAAGAGTGGGCTGCTCGTGAGGGCTACACACTCGTTGTTCCACCAATTAGATATTGCACAGATAATGCCGCGATGATCGGTTATGTTGGTGTACTTCGTATGAATCGTGGTGAGTTCTCAAATGTTGATTTGGGTCCATCACCACACGCATTGGAATCGGATTTTAAATGAGTCAAGCCAGCGAACGTTTGAAAGTAGCACTGCAAGAAATCGGCATCGAAGCGAAACGCTCGCTGGGTCAGAATTTTTTGATCAGCGATACTGTTATTGGAAAAATCATAGATCAAGTTCGTGAATTTGCGCCTGAGGTGATGATCGAAGTCGGTCCGGGCCCGGGAGCATTGACACATTTTTTAAAAGACATGGGCGTGCCTTTGCATTTGATTGAGCTTGATCGCACGATCGCTGCTTACTGGCGTGGGCAAGGTCTTGATGTCCAAGAACAAGATGCTTTGCAAATGGATTGGCAGCCTTATTACTCAGATCGTAAGACGGTGTTTGTTTCGAATCTGCCGTATCAAATTTCTTCAAGCATCGTGATTGAACGCTCGTTGGAAACTCGTGGTGTTGAAGCCATGGTGTTGATGTTCCAAAAAGAAGTGGCACAAAGAATTCGTGCGCCCGCGAAGAGCGAGCATTATGGCATGTTGAGTGTCATTGCTCAGAATTTTTGGAAGACATGGTTGGTGTCGGAAGCGGGTCCGCGTGATTTTGATCCGCCTCCGCGTGTTGCCAGTCGTGTCCTTGGTTTTTCGCGAATTGAACCCGGCTTTAAAGATCGTCAAAAGTTTTTGACGTTTGTGAAGGTGTCGTTCGCGCAAAGACGTAAACTGCTGAAAAAGAATTTGTCTAGCCTTTTAGATCAAAAGCAGATAACTGAAGAACAGCTCGTGAGTTGGCTTGCAGAGATGGGCTTTAAAGAGACCGCTCGTGCCGAGGAACTCAGTCCCGAACAGTTCGCGAACCTTTATAAGAGATTTGGATTTGAATAATGAACGCTCCTGCTAAAAGCGGCATCTTGATCATTCAAGAGAACAAAAAAGCGCGCTTTGATTACACGATCGTAGAAACCTACGAAGCGGGTTTGATGCTTATGGGGAGCGAAGTGAAGTCTTTGCGTGCGAAAGACGTTCAGCTCAAAGATTCTTATATCGTGTTTCAGGGTTCAGAAGCATTTTTGCAAAATGCCCACATTGCTGTCTATAAACCAAGCTCATACAACAATCATGAGCCAGAACGTAAACGTAAGCTGTTGATGAATCGTTCAGAGCTAGACGAAATTTACGATGCCCTTCGTGAAAAGGGTTATTCATGCGTGCCTTTGAAAATCTATTTCAAAGATGGCCGTGCGAAACTCGAGATTGCGTTGGTGAAGGGTAAAAAGACCCACGATAAACGTGAAGCGATTAAGAAGCGCGACGTTTCAGATCAAATTCGCTCAGCTGTAAGACGCTCTCGTTAGAAATAAATGTCTCTTCAATTCCTAGACGTGCACGTTGGGTGTTCATAAGTGATACCCACGCTGCGTAAGCTTCGCGATTTTGCGGGTCGATCGTCAGTTTTTCTAAGAGTTTCAATTCAGATTCTGTGTTCGCTTTGAGCGCGCGATGGAAATAATCGTACGTCATCGACAGATCACGGAAGTCGTCGTCTTCTGGCAATTTGAAATCAGGAATGTTCCATTGGCCCAACATCAGTTGGTGCATGTGGCGTTCCATTTTTACCAGCGGAGCCAATAAGTTTTTAGTCATGCGGATGGATAAGAATAAGCTGGTTGCTACGATGAACACGAAGCTGACGGCCAAGAACACTTTTAGCCACATCGTTTCGCGTTCTAAATGCGCCACCAAAGAGGGCTGGGTATCGTAAGCAAGGCTTGTGAAGATCTGATAGTTCTGAGAAATGAAATAAAATGCAGGCAGAAGAAATAAAAGACAGCCACCAGCAACTGCGGTCACCATGTACCAAGAGTATTTGTACTGAAATGCCTTATTCAAAATGAATTTCTGGGCTGTTTCGCGATGTTGAGCCCTTTGAGGCTCGATAACTCTTCTTCCGTAAAGCATGGTCTTATTATCGGTGTGTTGTGTTTTCTTGAGAGTCCAATTATTCTCATTATTGGACAAATACATAAGTTTTTTCTGTTGGCGAAAGGAATCTCCAATGCAAAGTCTAGCTGTAGGGTCTAGCTTATTTCGAGTGGGTTTCGTGTTAGTTATTTTGGCTGGGACCTTGATCTCGTCTGGCGCTTCGATGGCGGCGCCGTCGGCGGACCCGAGTGAGGGCGTGGATTCTGGCGAGCATGCAGATACTGCAAACAAAACCTTGGTCGACGATAAGTATTCTTTAAAAGCTGATCGCGAAGCTTTCGATAAATTGCGCAAAGATATTCCTGCTGATGTTCGCAAGGACAACGACGAAAAAGCTTTCATGGATGGTTTGGTTTCGGACTTGAGTCGTCCTCCCGGCGAGGTGCGCTCGAAGTTTTCTTCGATCATCGGTAAGAAGCGGGAGTCGTTCCAGAAGGATATGACGAAGCAGCGTGAAGCATTCAGCAGTGAACAGCGTAAAGCGCGTGAAGAGTATTCTAAAAACGCGGCTGATAAGCGCAAAGAGTTTTCTAAAGCTAAGACGACTTCTGATGAGCGCACAGAGTTTTTCAAAAACCTAGAAGCTCAACGCAAAAACTTCTACGAAGCACAGAATGAAAAACGCAATGAGTTCGAAGCGAGTACGCGTGATAAGCGCAAAGACTTTGAAGACTACATCCGCTCTAAAACGGATGAGTTCAATCAGCTTCATCGCGATTATACCAAACGCTATGAAGAGAATAAAAAGGCTTTGGCGGATCAGAAAAAAGCAGCTGCTGATAAAAGCAGAGCCAATGTTCAAAAATCTCGTGAGCTGCAGAATAATTTAGATCAAGAATACGAAGAGATTCGTAAGAAGCCGGCGACTCCATTGGAATCAGGCGGAGGACAAGGGGAGTAGCCTCTCCTTCTTCCTCGACACTCCCTAAATCCCTTTAAAGATCTCTTTATAAAGTTCCATCGTAATCGCAAAGATCTTATTCTCTACAACCGAATTCATACCTTTGAATTCAATCCCAAAGATCTGCGTATTCTTCTGAACAGCATCCACTTTGATGTGACGAACTTCGCCGTCGACTTCTAATGCCGGGCGATTTCCGATACGCAACTGGCCCGTTACGATGTCTCCCACTTTCATCAATGGAGTCGTCATGTGATAGATCACGCGACAACCGCCACCACTTAAATCTACTAGGTGCCCAGGGATATTGTCGGGACGACCACTGACCTTTAAAATATTAAAGAAGTATTTATAGCTCTCAGGAATGTGCACGCGATAAGTTTGACGACGTTGCAAATGAAACACATCACCGGTCACATAAATGAATGTATTCCCGCCGCGCGAAACCATGCGACCTGTGAAATAATATTTTTCAGTCAGAATTTGAAAATTGCCGAGGATGTCTTCTTCAAGACCGAGATCTTTACCGTTATCCGTGCGACACTCTAAAACCTGTTTGCCAGTTTCATAAGTGAGCGCCTTCAACGGAATAATATTATCCGCAGAGCCTTTGCACAGAATCAAAATTTTGTTCTTAGCAAGCTCCATGAACAGAGCAGCAGTGTCTTCAGCACGAACGCGGGTGAAAATATCTTTGTCGTCAGCCATATATTAAGCATAACGAAGTTAAGGCGCGAATCAACGGGAACTCGACCTCAAGATTGACCGAGAATAATAGCAGTCACTTCGTGCTTATTGTGATGAAGGTGAATCACCCGAGCGCCGGGCAAAGACTGAAACTTGCGCAAGGTCTCGTAATCCGTCTCGTGCTGGAACTTAATCGTGCAGACAAAGTTTTTGCACAAACCGGACTCCCGCCAGTTGGAAATCAATTCGAATAGCTTGGGAGGGTAGCAGATGATGTCGGAGAAAAACCAATCGATTTGTCCCAAGTCTTGAGGCTTCAAAGAAAACGCATCCGTTTTCATAAACTTCACACGCGGCAGGCGCGCGACTTTTTCATCCAGTGGCGCCTTATCGATAGACACGACTTCGCAGCCCATCTGCTGCAGGACCCATGTCCAACCACCAGGGCACGAACCGAAGTCGACAACTTTTTCACCGGGCGAAGGTTTCACACCATGCAGTGTGAAGAGCTCCCACAATTTCAAGTAAGCGCGCGAAGGCGGCATCGTTTTGTTCTCATTGAACTGAACTAAGCCCAACGGAAACGGCGAATTCGTCTGTGCAGAATACAACAGCACATTTTTATCAAGCAGAGTAAACGCACCCAATGGTGCAGCCGGTGGTTCCGCCAAGAAATCCAAAACACGCGGGCGCAATTTCGGAAGTTGTTCTTCGATCAATTGCACACGACGATGATTTTCAAAAGAATAAGACGCCCACAAACCACCAGCACCACGCAACGCCTTTACCGCTTCACCGATAGAGGCAATTTCCAAAACCACAGGATTCAACCAGATCTGTTGAGCCCATACAGAAGTTTGCGGTTCCCCACGCGCCAACACCAGCTGACCATGAACCGAGATCACGTCTTTAATTTCGTTTAAAAGCTCAGGAAGAAACTTTTCCGAAGCGAGGTAGGCAGTAAAGGGGGAGGCGATTTGCATGCAGCCACTATGCCTTTAAAAACGAAAAAAGGGAACAGGTGTAAGCCTGATCCCTTTTTAAACTTAGAATCTTGTAAAAACTAATTAAACTAAGCCGCCACTTTAGTAGGCATAGCTGGATTCAATAAACCACGGCTATCAAAAGTAGCCACCGCATCAGCCCAGAATTTTTCTTTGATCTTAGTTTCTGCGGGACCCATTTTTACTTTAGGGAACTCGCATTTATCGAAGCACTCAGTGAATTTTGCGACGTCGCAGCCGCGAACAACTTTTAGAAGAAGATTGAAGTGCGCCTCAGTGAAAGGCTTGTTGTCGACGAGCATTTTGCGAAGTCCGGCCTCTGGAGTTTGCGTTAGAAATTCGAACAGGCCTGGTACATCGTATTTTTGACTCATTTTGATACCCCTTGTTTTGGTAGACCCTTTAAATATCGGCTTTTCAAAACAAGGACTTAACGGCCAGCCTTGGCCGTCATATTCCCAACTCTAACTTATTGCTTAATAGTCGCACCAAGTGCGTTGATATTTTTAAGCATGCGATCAAAGTACTCGTTCATTTCTTTTTTCTCATCTTGAGAGAAATTCGACCAGAAAGTTTCGATGCGACCGAAATATTCTGGAATGATCTTTTTAATCAGATCAGTCCCTTGTTGAGTCAGCTTGATCACGTAAGCGCGACCATCTTTCTCGTGGGTTTCGCGGTGAACTAGTTCCGCTTTCTCGAGGCTGCTAATAAGGCCTGAGATTGTTGCTTGAGTGACACCCACACGTTGAGAAATTTCGGAAGGCATTAAGCCTTGCGTATTCTCTCTCAACAAATTCATCAACGTGAAACGACCCGTTGATAAGTTGTATTGAGAAAACAGCGCATCGAGATTGATCTCAAGGTCTGTGCTCACTCGACGAAGAAGAAGATGTGTGAACAACGTCGATTTGTCTGCTTCAGGGAACGTACTCGCTGATCTCGACAATTCTTCTTCGCTTGGAATGTTCGTATAAAACAGTTTTGCCATTGGGGCTCTCCATTCTTTGCACTGGAACGTGCAACTTTGCATCACAAACGATAAGGTACCTAACAAATATAACGGCTCTGTAATGTAAAAGCAAGAAATTTAGGAGTCCCTCCTAATTGACTTGCAATTAAATCACATAATCTCTCACGTTCTCAGAAGCCAAATCTCAACATGAGTCCTGATGACATGAAGTACTCAAGCTCCTCTAAGTCGTTGGAATTGTTGTAAGCTGCGATGATTCCCTGATCTAGAGCCATTACTTGATAAACGATCTCGAGAGAGTAATTTGACCAGCGCACAATATGGCTAAACGCTACGCTTAATCCGAAGCGGACTCCGTTGGGATCGTAATATTCTGCATAAGGATATCGATCTGGAGATTGTGTAAAGTAGTCATCGCCTTGGGTGTAGATTGCGTAAATACCAGGTGAAAATATTTTAGTTTCTCCCATTCGCCAGTCGAATGTAAACGGTGAGTACGTATAACCTAAATTGAATTGTTGAAACTCATCGGACTCCATAGAGTAAGTTCCCATCGTTAACTCCACCCGGTGTTGATCATTGAATTGGTAGCCAATGCCGAGAGCTTTCTCTCCCATGAAGCCATGTGTTTGCATCACAACATCAGCGCCTGGCTACGCTCACAGAAGGAATTGTTGTCATCATCATCAAAACAAAAAGTACTGCGAGGGTGATCATAAAGCGAACTCCTGAAATTGCTGACCGACTGCTTTTTGCATTTTCATATCAGCGGGACCAATTTCGATTAGTAACCAGTTTTTTCCTTCCACACGCGGCACTTCAATTTGGTCAGCAGAATACAGAGTATTTCTTCTCATCAAATTAAAGACGTGATTGTGGCCGTTCATAACTAATTTTGTATTTGCGTGCGTGAGCACTCTTTCGAAAATTTCTTTATCTTCACCTTTGAAGCGTTCTGGATCGCGCAAGTTCACATGTGTGAAGATGTAAACGGGGAGAGTCGATGAAGTGACTTGTTCTTCCAACCACTCTGGATCGAAATCATCAGGTAACTCTAAATTGTTCGAATTGAAAAACACGAAGCGGTAGTACTGGGTATCGATCACGTAGTTCAAGGCGCCGAATGCTTTTTTGAAGAGTGAACGACCTGCGCCGATCGAATCATGATTGCCAATTACAACGAACGCTGGTTTTTTGATTCTTTCATGTGACGGAATGAAACGATCGTATTCAAGATTATATCCTTGATTAGTAAAGTCACCTAGGTTGACTACGAAATCAATGCCGGCTGTGCGGTTGATATCATCTATTGTGTTGTCTAGCTCTTTATAGTTTTGGTGCGGATCGGAAAGGACAGCGATGCGTAATGTCTGTTTCGTATCAATGTCCAGGGCACCTAAGTTGGCCGCATTCAGGTTGTGAGCGCCACTCAGAAGGTTGTCAGAGAATGGAGAGTCTCTAAATGGCGCACAGCCTAAAACGAAGAGGGTTAAGAGGATCAAGCTTCTACTAAAAAAATGTCCACGACGAGTATCCATAATGATTGTATGGTGCCATACAATTAGCCGTCGTACAATATGGATATTGACTTTATGCCTCAAAGCGAGGATCATGAGGATATGTCATTCTTATTAAAAGAGTTACCAGAAGACGAAGCAGTTAGAGAGTTCTCAAGTCGTTACACGAAGTTGGGCTCGCCGTATTTTGAAGCGTTGATGCGATTGCTGAAAATTTCATCAGATCTGCAACATCATATGGAGTCTTATTTCCAGACACACGGACTGTCGGATGGTCGATATTCAATCTTGTTGTTGTTATATAGATGCAACTGCGAGCAAGGTTTCTCGCAATCTGAAATCGCCAAAAAGATGTGTGTCACCAGAGCATCGATGACGTCGTTCATCGATAGCTTAGAGAAAGATGGTTTCGTTGTCAGAAAGCCTGATACGAAAGACCGCCGCATTATCTATATCCAACTCACTCCTAAAGGTGTGAAAAAGATTGAAGCCGTTTTGCCTGAACACATGCGTATGATGGCTCAGTTCATGAAATGCATCAATAAGGGTGAGGCAGAACAACTCTTTACCATTCTCGATAAGCTTTTAGCGAATCTGGTCATTTTCGAAAAGTGCGATTCAGCTAAAAAAGAATAATCACTTAGACAATTCACGGTAACTCGGCTGACAATATTTTTATGGCAGACGGTTACCGTTTTTCTTCCATCACATTCGACATCGCAAGCAAGCTCTATCCGCAAGAAGCTTTTGATACAAACAAAAGCGAGCGCGGTCGCGCATTGATATTAGCGGGCAGTGCAGATCATTTAGGGGCTGGTATATTAGCGTCGCGTGCCTGTGCGCGCAGTGGTGCTGGTTACACGCTGTTGGCTACTTCGGTTTCAGCCAACGAAAAAATCGAACATCCTGATTTCATATATGTGAAAAATCCTGAAGGCGAAATAAAAAAATCTCAGGCCGTCTTGGTGGGACCTGGTTATGGGAAATCGAAAAAAACTTCTGACATCATTCGACGTTTGATCAAAAAGAAAATTGAAGCAGTTATTTTAGATGCCGATGCGTTGACCGTGATAGCTGAAGAAAAAATCTTTCCATTGCCGAGCACTTGGATTTTAACTCCCCATGAAGGCGAACTTGCACGATTGATGGGTGTCAGTTCCGAAGAAATAAAATCGGATCGCATGCACTGGGCACAACGTGCGCAAAATAAATATCGTGCGCGCATTGTTCTAAAAGGTCCGCGCACTCTGACGGTGTCCCATAATCGCTGCTATCAAAATCTGTCAGGGAATACGGCGCTCGCAAAAGCGGGAACCGGCGATGTTCTGGCTGGTATCATCACGGCCTTTCGCTGCCAAGGATTGAGTCCTTTAAGAGCGGCCACTTTAGCGGTCTTCGTGCACGGTCTTTGTGCAGAAATCTGGGTGTCCGATGGCAACTCGGCACTCAGTTTGATGGCTTCCGATTTGATCGAATTGATTCCGCGAGCCTTGGGGCAGCTTCAAAGCCATTTAAACGAAGAATAGCCCTCATAAGTCACTTTTTTACAGACCGATTTGTCAGGGTTAAAACAGAGCCGTCTATTACCTTTACAAGAGTGTAAATTTGGGGGAAAACCTCTCGAACCAAAAGCGGGGGCTTTTCAATGACGCGTGTTTTTTTCGTTTTCTTGATCCTGTTAACATTGTCGATCACGAGATTCAGTTGGGCGCAATCAAGCACAACAACGATGGCAGCTCCTGTAGCTCCGACATCTGCGGAAGCAACGACGAAAACAAAACTGATCCAAATCGAAGGCAACAAACAAGTTCAAGATACGTCAAACATCACTGACGGAAAAATGAAAGCCGATGAAGGCAGCTTGTCTCGTTACTCTTTAAAATTCGCCTTCACTTATGCAGGTCCTCCAGTTGGAGATCTTTCAAATAAATATCAACCAAATCCAGATGGCGCTGTCACAGTGAATGAAACATCTTTGGGTGGTTCGATCTCTGGTCGTTACCGTATTGATGGTCAATCGGCGATTGCTGTCGGTACAGGCATCAACTTCTTAACTCCATTCCATGGCGTTTCAAGAACAGATACAAAAAACCCGTTCATCAGCTACGATCGCTCAAGTCGTTTGGGTAATGTGCAACTGCGAAACTCTTTGGGTTATGCTTACACGACGGTTCCTGTTTACCGTAATGCCGGTCAAGCGGGTGCTTTGAACTACGACAACTCGTTGATGTACAACATTGGTACTTCAAATGTGGGTGTTGGGATGGATACATCTTTCAGCTACTACTTGTTCGATCGTGAATACCAAAAAAGTGATGGCCGTATTAGCCGTGTGACTTTAGGTTTCTTCCCGCAAGTGAAGTACTACTTCTCTGATAAATTGAATGTTTATACTTCAGTAGGTGTGAATTACTGGAATCCGCGCATGATCTCTGATGAGACAAAGCTTCAGAACAGATCGACGACTCAACGTTTGGGTATGGGTTACTCTTATTCACGTGATATTTACTTCGCGCCTTATTTGAATTTCTATCCAGATAATATGCGTATGACTTCGACGACTTTGAGCTTCACGACGGTCTTCTCGATCCTTTAGTACTATCGATTTAAAGACATATTAGACTACATACTCCTGCGAGGCAGGGCTTGTCTACACTCCGACTTCGTCGGAGTAAGGCCAAAATAAAAAAACCATGACGATTCGCCGTCATGGTTTTTTTATTTCTTCATCAATTTATTTGATTGTAGTTAAGGTGGACGACCCTCCGGTCTTACTGTCAATTCACGAAGCTCTTTGTTAACGGCTAACTCGTGGATACGAACTACTTTTAGTGCCATCGAAGGCTCCTTTCGATTACCGTGGTAAACTTATCGGCTGGACCTTCGTTTAGTTGAGGGGAAAAATGCGGTTCAATAAAAATATTTTTCCGCAAACGCGACATCAAATACTTACAAGTTTTTGTGAGTCAATTAGGGCAAATACGTTAGCTCCATTTGCGCATAATCGTTTTCTATTCCTTGGCTCATTCTAATTTTCTTAAGTTGAGACTTAGAATCCACTGTCAAAAGTTGCGACACTGACGAAAAAGCAGGCATTGCGGTCTTCGTGTTTCGATCTGTGACCCAGTATAAAATCTCAAAAGTAGTCTCAGTAGGTTTTTTCATGGGACGAATAAGCAAATGCACTAGGTACTGTTTTACGTGACGTGTGCCTTTTCCGCAAATCACGTCGAAGTCACCCGCTGTGTTGCCAATCCAGTGTTTGCACTCAAGTTGAAATTCACCATCAGAGCTTGAGTAGTGAAAAGAAACTTTATCCATGAGCTCTTCAGCAGAAGAAGCTGGAACGGGTAAAGATGCGAATGAAAGACCTGGGATCAAAACCAAAAACAAGAATACAAATTTATTCATACTAAAAACCTCGTTGCGGTTTTCAGCATAGAATTGTGAATTGGTGCAGGACAAGCCTTAACGCTATGGATGCAGCAGTTCTCGAGCGATTTTTTTAAGTTCGCGTTTTCTTTCGCTTGAAACTTGCGGGTATTGCAAGCCAATTGTTTGAAGCATTGACACGAGAATCTCTGATGTGATTACGCGCGCATGCAGTTTTTTATCAGCAGGCACGATATGCCATGGCGCCGCCGCGTGGGAAGTTCGTTTGATGCAATAATCATAAGCCTTTTGATATTCCTTCCAATGCGCACGTTCTTGAATATCGGCTTCTTCGAACTTCCAATTTTTATCAGGATTTTCAAGGCGAGCTTGAAGGCGATTTTTTTGTTCTGACTTTGATAGATGCAGATAAATTTTAATGACCAGACATCCTTGGCGTTGCAAATACAATTCGTGATTGATGATGTCTTCACAGCGATGATCCATGAATTTATCTGAATCGCGCAGCTCTTCAGGAATTTGTGAATCCGCCAATATCTCGGGATGAACGGTGGGGACGATGATATCTTCATAATACGAGCGATTGAAAATTCCAATCTGTCCACGTGCCGGCATTCGCAAGTGAGTACGCCACAAAAAATCATGATCTTTTTCTAGGTGCGTAGGAGCTTTAAAAGAATGCACGATGCAACCTTGAGGATTCACGCCATTCATAACATGCTTAATCAGACCATCCTTACCAGCGGTGTCCATGCCTTGCAGAATCAACAGCACGGACCATTGGTTTTGGGCTGAGAGCATGTCTTGAAGATGAGCAAGCTGCGATTGTAGATAGGCGAGGCGAGCTTCCGCTTCGTCGTCATTGTCAAAAAGATCGGTGTTCAAAGTGGGATAGTCACGAAGATGAAACTTCCCGGGCTTTGAGACTTCAAATTGTCGCAGCTTCATTGCAAATCCTTTGCTTAGTGCAAATGATCTTTCTGTGGAGCATTCCAAGATGGTGGATCACTCGCAGGGAAAGAATCATCTACTGTGTCGTCCACTTGATCATGGAGCTGATCAAAATCCCCCTCTGTGGGGCGACCTCTACGACGTTTCGTAGATAGTGTGCGGTTTTGCATTTTATTTTGTGCGAGCTTTGCCAGGCTTGTCACGGCAATGCCAGCTGCGGCTAAAATAAGTAATGTTCTGAGGTTTCTCATAAGGCCAAGCTATTGCAAGGGCTATACCTTTTGCTGTCACGCAAAGAGTTTTGCTCAACTGTAAGAGAGTGCAATTTCATTCTGTGAATATGTTAAACGTGAGTCAAAAAGTCGACAGGGGAGGGCAGAATTCCTACCAGTCTTGAGGGCAGAAATTGTAGTAAAGGCTTCCGCCTTTTAATTTCGATTCGAGTTCTGCGTAACTACTTTCGGTTAGCATAGGGCAACCTTGACTCAGATCAAAGCGCCCGAGCCCCTTGATAACTTCATCAGCGGTGAAGTCCATTTTGTTTTTGCGTGGATGCATAACGATGGCACGAGCAAATGAGTTTGAATTGCGAGACTCGAGTCCCTGCATTTTAATTGCGCGGCCATAGTAGCTACCCGAATAGGGAGCATTGACGACAAGAAATCCTGGAGGCGTTTGTTTCGAGTTTGCTTTGCTCGAGCAACTTGTTAAGCGATCGCCTTCGCCACCACCTTCACCATGCGCAACAAGATAGTGACTGACTTTTCCAGTTTCAAGATCAAGCACGGCCATACGTTTATCCTGCGAACGCATGCTCATATCAGAGATCGTAACATAACGACGATTTTTGATTTGCGCTTGTTTTGCTGGCGGCAGCGTTTTCATAAAGTTCAAAGTCTTCGCAACAGCTTTCTGATTTACATCTGAACTCTTTGCGACTTTTTCAAACTTCGAAACGAATTGATCCCAACCAGAATTTTTTCCGGTTTCAGAATTGGGTTTGTTCGAGGTTACGCAGTCTTCTTTTTTACCGGATGGATCTTTTTGAATCGCATCAGAAAGCTCCATCTTCGTTAATTCTTCGGAATGGGGAGCTTCTTTTGTAACACGCGCCTCAGCTTTGTAAACCTGGGTTGGCTCTTTGAGTTCGACAACTTGTTCGCCGGTGAACACAGGAGCTTTGAAAGAATCTTTTGGAATATAGATCTTTTCATTGCTCGTTGTTTTGGCCGGAATGAACGCGTTCATAATGTATTTGCCAAGATTGGCCAACATCTGCAAGAAAGTCGGATTAGAAATATCGTTAGAGTTCACAGTTACTTGCGTGCCGGCGGGGAGGGTGACGGAAGGGATCGCCACCTGTTGATAGGTTGGCACGCCTTCAGCATGTGAAAGCGTTGGCGTAATCAACATGCTCACGGTTAAAACCGTAAGAAGATGTTTCTGTAGTGCACGTTGAATCATCGCCATCATAAGAGCCTCATCGGAATTTTGGCGCAAAATATGAACGAAGCTCTTCGAGAGGTCGAGGTCGTCTCACTCTGAGATTCACGAGGGGCTTTTACTTCAAAAGTTTTCTGCTATCATTCAATCAATGGCATAGTTTCCGACAAAGTCGGCAATGAGGTGACTAAGACGATGAACAGACTTCTGATTGCTCTCATCATGATTTGTGTGATTGGCGGTTATCAGTTTTGGACGACGAGAGAAATCTCTCATCCTCCTGGCGTTCTGGCTCCGAACGATCCCGTGCAAGTCGAAGTCACCGATCAAGATCGCAAACCTGAAAAATACAAAACAGTTGTGATCGAACCGTTAGCCAAATACAAAATCCAAGCAAGAATCCTGGGCATCAGAAAATACTGGTTAGATAGAGGAGCCAAAATCGCACCTTACGATTTAGCATTAGGCTGGGGCCCGATGTCTGATTCGAGAATCCTAAAGCAACTCGACATCTCTCAAGCAGACAGATTCTTTTTCTATTCATTCAAACCAGAGCAGCTAACAATAGCGCCTGACCAAATCTCAAACTTCAGCGCCAACGTCCACATCATCCCGGACAACGCTTACATCAAACAACAAATCGCAGGTCTGCACGTCGGAAACGTAGTCACGCTGACAGGCAGTCTCGTCCGCGTAAACTACATGGACGGCGGCGAATGGAAAAGCAGCCTCACAAGATCCGACACAGGCAACGGCGCCTGCGAACTCATGAAGGTCGACTCCATAGTCATGAATCCATAAGTCCGCACTAGCTATAAATTTTGGGCAAAAAAAAGCGGAAGTTGCTCCAGGCACAACTTCCGCAAAGAGAATGCGATTCAAATTAGTACGTTCGTACTGAAAATTAGTTATCTATTCATTTTATTAATAAGTCACATCGCAGAGTGTTGGGTTTGCTTGCAACCTGCATGCGCACAATTTAGACTTTGTTTATGATAGAACTCATTGAGGCTTCCGATTACAAAGCAATGCCTTGGAAAAACGGTTTGGGCACAACTGCTCAGATCGATATTTTCCCTGAGCGAGCTGCGTTTCCGGGTGATGAGTTCCAATGGCGATTGAGTTCCGCAAAAGTCGCAACGTCTTCTGAATTTTCTCTGTTTCCAAAATGTGATCGCTGGTTGATGGTCTGGAAGGGTAATGGCCTTCGTTTAAATAAAAACGAATTGCGTCCGTTTTCGCCGTTTCAATTTTCTGGCGAAGAAAAAATCAACGCTGAATTACTCAATGATGAAGTAGTTGATATCGGTTTGATTTATCGTCGGGATTTGATTTTTGCAGAAATGAAGTTGGAAAAATTCTCAGCACCTTCACGTACAATTCATTTTGATGAAGGCTTTCACTACATCATCTGTTTAGAGAAAAGTTTTAAGGTGGCTGATTATACTGTTAAGGAAGGCGATACACTTAAGATTGATGAGTCGCCTTCACTTGAATTCTTGGCTAAGGATACCGCACGGTATCTACACATCTCTTTGAAATTTAAGGCCTAGTCCTCATTAAAATTTATCTGGCAGTTCACTCACTAAGTGTTTCGGCATCATAAATACAATTCGCTTCGAGCTTCTCACGCACAGGAGTAAGCTGGCCCCAGTATGAAAACACTGGCGAACACAAAATTAAATGTTTTAGATTTAGCACCCATTATCGAAGGCCACACTATTGCAGAGTCCTTTGCAAACTCTCTCGATTTAGCTCGTCACGCAGAACAGCTCGGCTATCACAGATATTGGTTGGCGGAACATCACAACCTTGATGGTATTGCGAGTGCTGCCACTTCGTTGTTGATCGGTTATATTGCTGGTGGCACTTCAAAAATCAGAGTCGGCTCTGGCGGTATCATGTTGCCGAATCATTCGCCACTTGTGATTGCAGAACAGTTCGGAACACTTGAAACTTTATATCCGAATCGTATTGATTTGGGTTTGGGACGCGCGCCCGGTTCGGATGGTTTTACAATGCGCGCTCTTCGAAGAGAGCTTTCAGGTCGTGAGGCTGACTTTGGAGATTTGATAACAGAACTCAATCAATATTTTGGCGAGCCTAAATTCGGACAAAAAGTACGAGCCATTCCTGGGCAGGGTTTAAAAATTCCGCAGTGGATTTTGGGTTCCAGCCTTTACAGTGCAAAGTTAGCTGCTGCACGTGGTTTACCGTATTCGTTCGCAGGACATTTCGCTCCGGAATTGATGATGCAAGCAATTGATCTTTACAGAGTGGGCTTTCAGCCGTCCGCTGATTTAAAAGAACCTAAAGTTATGGTCGGTGTTCAAGTCATTGCCGCTGATACAGATGCGAAAGCTAAAAAGTTGGCAACAACAGTTTATCAGCGCTTTCTTGGAATTATTAGAAATCAACGTGTGAACTTGCTGCCACCAGTGGATTCCATGGCAGATATTTGGACGCCGCAAGAAGAAGAATTTGTTTTGGATAAAATGCGCTACTCAGTCTTTGGTTCACCCGAAACAGTGAAAGTTGGTCTGAACAAGCTCATCGCCGAAACTCAAGCCGATGAGTTGATCATCATGGGGGACGCTTACGATCACCACGATCGTAAACGCTCGTATGAATTGATTGCGAAGGCCGCTCGCTCTTAAATCAAATGCATCGGTTTTTCTGGAGGATAAGCTAAGATAGCACTTTCCTCCGGATGTTTTGCGAACCAGCTTTTGACGTAAGGACATGTGTCGACAATTTGTACGTCATCTTCTTTTGCCTGTTTAATCGCTTCGCGTACGAGAGAGTCTGCGATGTTTTTTCCGCGAGCTTGCGCTGGAACTTCAGTGGCATAAAGATCAAGAGCGTCGTTTTCTCCATGGCGATAGAGTAGATGCGCTTCTCCACCCTCAACGTTTGCGTAGAATTTATGATTTTCTGAATCGTGTTGGATTTCCATGCGTGCTCCTTTCACATAATAAAATCGAGAGAATAAACAAAGCCCTCGAGTGAAAATCACCCAAGGGCATTGTCGGACGGGAAATTATTTTGGTTGTTGTGGATCTGGTTCGTCATGATCTACGGCTGTGATGCGAAGTTTTTCAACTCCGGCTTTCAGGCCGAGGCCACCCACAAGTTGCACTGAAATATTAAATGCAAGTTGTGGCATACCTACTTTAACCGCTGCGAATGTGCCGACACCACCAATGATGGCCGCTTCACCGTTTACGGATAAGTATTTACCCAAGATCATAGAAGGATCAGAGTTGAAGAGGCTGATCTCTGAAGAAACGCCTTTGATTTTGAAATAACCGATACCTGCAGTCAGGCCGATACATTTACCACCCATCGTGATTTTTACATCCCGAGTGTAAGTGCCTTTAAAGCCCTTACAGTGGAGGGTTCCGTAAGCCACCGTCGTGAATTTCCCGACAATGAGTTGTATGCCTTTCGATGTTCCTTTGAAGTGCAAACCGCACACCCAAGCGCTTTGTGCCGTCAGCTCATCACTCATAGGTGACATGCCATCCTGATCAATCATCGGAGTAACGTCCTGTGCATGGGCGAATGCTCCTGTGAAACCGAAAGCAAGTATCAACAATAGCTTCTTCATTGCAATCTCCTTCTGAAAACTTCCTGTTTTCTGTTAAAGCCATTGCACTCCCAAAGCAAAAGATCGATCAAGCCATCGAGATGAAACACATAAAAGTGATGCCTGATCGTGGCCGTTTACACCGGACTTAGAGCGAAAAACGCTCGAAAAGAGACATGAACTGCTCGACTAGACTCAAAACTTCGACTTATTTTGAGAGGGCAAGTATACTAAAAAAATGTATCGCTTCGTCTATTGGTTCAAAATTCTTAATCCGCCTCGCAGCTACAAACCAGTTATTTTGGTGACCGGCTGTGCTTCTGGAATTGGTTTGGCATTAGCATTCTTGCTGCACAAGAATCACGGCTTTCGCGTTTGCGTAACGGCGAGAGAAGACAATATGGAAAACCTTAAAAACGCATTTCACAATGACGAGCGTTTTATGGTTTTACCTTTAGACGTAACGAGTGATGAAGATCGCAAGTCCGTGATCAAAACAATCGAAGAAAAATGGGGCCGTGTTGATATCTTGGTTAATAACGCTGGTATCTCTTATCGCAGCGTTGTTGAACACATGACGAAAGAGCACGAAGAGCTACAAATGGCCGTGAACTATTTTGGTCCGATGGAGTTGATCCGTCTGGTGTTGCCAGCGATGCGTAATTCAGGTCGCGGTAAAATCATCAACATCTCTTCAGTGAGTGGAATGTTGGCGATGCCGACGATGGCTTCGTATTCAGCCTCTAAATACGCATTAGAAGGCGCCAGTGAGGCGCTTTGGTACGAGCTCAGACCTTTTGGTATTGATGTGTCGATGATTCAGCCAGGTTTCATTAATTCAAAATCTTTTAACAAAGTTCGCTACACCGATGCGGCTTGTGATTCTGAACGCGGCGATGAGCCTTATAGTGAGTACTATCGAAGCATGGCACCGTTCGTAGCAAAGCTGATGGGTTATTCGCGCACGACACCAGCGACAATTGCATTTCTGGTCCAAGACGTTATCAAAACTCAAAATCCACCGCTGTGGATTCCGGCGACACTCGATGCGGAATTGTTTTATTATTTAAGAAGGTTCGTACCGAGAAGACTTTTGCACCCGGTGCTTTATGCGCTCTTACCAAGAGTGAGCGAGTGGGGGAAGAAGTACAGTCGAAGAAGGGCGCCAGCGCCCCTCTTCCGCTATTGGGCTCGGAAGTTCGTGACATTCTTTGTGAATGAAAACGAACCTCCACCAAACCGAAATACTCCGGCAAAGCCGGAGTGAGAAAAGCTTAGAAACGATTCGCGTCGAGAACTTTCATATCAACGAATGGCGTTTTGCCTTCCATCAAATCGGCAACAAGCAAACCTGTTCCTGCACCTGATTGAAGTCCCAACATTTGGTGACCAGCAGCGATCATCAAGTTGTTGATATTTTTGTGGTACCCAACGAGTGGCACACCGTCTGGAGTACATGGACGAAGACCTGCCCACAATTCTTGAACTTCCAATTGTTCAGGAAGGTAAAGAACTTCGCGCGCAGCTTTTTTGATATTTTCAACACGACGTTGAGTGATCGAGAAATCTTGATCCACAAGTTCCAAAGTTCCCGCAATACGCAATGAACCGTGACGTGGAGTGATCGCTGTTTTTCTTTCGATAAACATCATTGGATAAGTTGGTTGCTTTTCCAAAGTCGGAACGATCATCGCATAACCTTTACCACCGAGGATCGGTACGCGAAGGCGCATCATGCGAGCCATGTCTTTTGACCAGCTACCAGTTGCCATAACAAGTTGTTTCGGGAACATCTCACCTTGAGAAGTCAGAACTTTTTCAACTTTGTTACCTTGAACAACGATATCGTGAAGTTCACAATTTTCGATGATCTCGCCACCGTTAGCGCGAATTTCTTTCGCCATAGCTTGAACAGTTAAATACGGTTCAGCCATTGCTTCTTTATTGAAGTAAACGCCACCCAAAAGGCCGCCGCGCAAAGCAGGCTCCATTTGTGCGATATCATCTGGAGTCAGAACTTTTCCTGGAACACCAACTTGTTTCACGTATTCCAATTCTTCAACGGCAGCGGCAACGCCCGCTTTCGTTTTAGAAATCATCATCAAACCTTTTTGTTCGAAGTTGATCTCTGGATACTTTTGACCCAATTTTTCGTATTCAGTAAGAGATTTTTGCGACAACACAACCAACGCATCAACTGCAGCTTTGGCTTGTTTTTCTGTCATTGCTTTTGTGAATTCAAAAAGCCAATGAGCCAAATCCATGCTGAGTGAAGGTTTGATGTAAAGTGGAGAGTTTGGATTTAACAACCACTTCATTGATTTGATGAGCATGCCTGGCATTGGAAGTGGCATCGAAAAACATGGAGTCATCCAACCCGCGTTTCCGTATGAACAGCCTTTACCTACTGTACCTTTATCAATAACAACGACTTTAGCGCCACGACGAGATAGCTCAGCACCGATGGAAGTACCGATGATGCCAGCCCCAACAATTAGAATATCTACTTCTTTTTTTTGCATGCCCTAATTTGAGCAAATTCCTGTTGAAAAGCAAGTCGTCTGGTCTTTTTCTTCACTTAACGATGAGCGAAAATAAAGCCGTGAGTTTAACTCTTAGATAAGGGGGCCCTATGGCTTCGCGGTATGACAAAAATACACGTAAACAAACAACGCCACACCAACCTACCAAAGCCCGAAAGGACGAAGCGGGATTGACTCCGTTTGGTGACGGGGAAGATCGTTTGATCGACAATATTGAGGACCAAGCCTCAACTCGGTATACAGACGATGTCTCTTCGGATGAAGAAATGCTTTTTGACGACGACGAGATGACTGCAAGTATACGCCGAACTCGGGAAGACGAGGACCGCGTTGCCGATCTTGAAGTTTTAAGGAAAGAGTTGGAAGACCGGAATGCCCGTTTAAAACAGGGCACTCAAACCGATCGCAAACCTTAGGGATTCTGTGGGCGAATCTCTAGTGAAAGCTCGTCGAACTTACCGATGGAATCATCGTAGTAAGACAAGTGACCGTTTTCCAAATCGAAGTAAACTCCGAAAAGTTGCAAGTTGCGGTCTTTCATCGCACTCGCAATGAATGGGAAAGTTTGTAAATTCGCTAAAGAGATGACGATCGATTCTTTTTCGCATTCGCGACAAAGAGTGTCGACATCGCTGTGTTGATGTTTTTCCATCACTTGATCTTTGGCTACCGAAGCAATCGTCATCCACTGGGCAACGAAGCCGCCTTCACGGACGGCTTCAGGTTGGAACAATGAACGGATACCACCGCATTGACGGTGACCTAGCACCACAATGTTTTCTACTTTCAAATTCACAACCGCAAATTCGATGGCCGCACTGACCCCGTGGAAACCCATGTTAGATTCAAATGGAGGAACTAAGTTCGCGACGTTGCGAACAACGAAAAATTCACCCGGAGAAGAAGAAAACAAGATCGCTGGATCGACGCGTGAATCACTGCAAGCGATCATCAAGGTTTTTGGGTTTTGACCAATTGTTGAGAGTCTTGAGTAAACGCCGCCTGTATCAGTTTCGCTAAAGAAGCGTTCACGGAAACGGCGGAAACCTGCCACCATTTTGAGGATCTCTTTTTTGGCTAACCAGTCTTGATTCATACCCTCAATCTTTAGGCCTTAGTTTCGCCGATTTCAAGCTTAAAATCGGCAGGTAAATACTACTAAGCTGCTTTTTCACCTTCGATAAGTCCACGGAGACTCGAAATTAACGAGTCGACGGCCTCTGTTTTTTCGCCAAGCTCACGAGCAATCGACGATACCTGTTGTGAGGCTTCCGTATTGCTTTGCGAAGTGGAGTCTAAGTTCACCAATGCCGAGCTGACTTGATGGATGCCGACTTGTTGTTCTTGGCTTGAGGTTGCGATGTCTTCGTTGATCGCCGACACTTGTTCAACGCTCTTTAAAATTTGATGAAGAACGTCTTGTGACTGCTCCGCTTTTTTTACGCCCTCTTTTATATGCGACGCACTTTCAACGATTAATTCTGAAATCTCTTTTGCCGAAATCGAACTGCGTTGGGCAAGTGATCTGACAGCTTCTGCAACGACCGCGAATCCGCGACCGGCTTCTCCAGCACGCGCGGCTTCTACAGCAGCATTCAATGCCAGAAGATTCGTCTGGAAGGAGATGTCTTCAATGATCGTTATGATGTCTTGCATTTTCTTAGAGCTGTTATTGATTTGCGACATCGAAGTCATCAATTGTTTCACGGCACCTGAACCTGCTTCAGCAGAATTTTTAGATGCTTCAGAGGCCTTTTTCGCTTCGTGGGCTCTATCATTGGATAGTTTCACAATAGATTCAATCTGACTGATTGAGGCTGTGCTGGATTCCAACATTGAAGCAGCTTTGTTCGAACCATCGTTCATAGTTGTACTTGCATCAGCAAGTGAGGAAGACGCGCGACTCACTTCAAGCGAGTTGTGTGCAAGGGCATCACAGATCTGTTTTACTGTGCGTGAAATAACTGTTGAAGAGAAGAACGAAACGGCTCCCGCTAATAAGATGGAGACAACAGCAAAGATGCTGACCCACGCCTTAGCGCGGGCCTCTGCGGATTGAGCGGCGTGGGCCGACATATCTGAAAAATCCATTTGGTATTTCGTTTCTTCTAACAGTGGAGCATAGACTTTGTGAGCTTTGTCGGAACAAATATCACGTATCAGATGAACGATTTTTTCTTCATTCATTTTATAATCTTGGGACAAAGTGAGTACTTCAACACCGAAGGTTTTAAATTCTTTCCAGCCAGCGAGGATTTCTCGATAGCTTTTGCGATCGACTGTTTTGCTGTCGATCTTTTCGTATGCTTCGAGGTGTTTCTCAAAAAGCGCCACTTGTTCTTTTGATTTCTCTATATATTGATTCACGTCAGCCTGCGTGTTGCCCGCTAAGCCGATCGAGCGCACTTCAATGCGCAGCTCTCTGATCGTCGCTCTGAGTGCTGCCAACTCATTCAGTGACGGCACATTATCCTCAGCAATAATTCCGTATTCGTGCGTAACTTCATTTAAGAAGTAAAAGCCAATAGCACCGCTAGTTGCGGAAAGGAGTGCTACGAACAATCCCATTGCCGTTAACTTAGATCTCAAACTCCATGTGCTCATTACGTACCTCATATTGTTAAGAATCTTTAACAACAGAACTTTCGGTGCAATTCAGTGCAAAGTTGAATGGATAATTGTCCTCATGATTCCTGTTTTCGTTTCAGCATGAAACATTCGCATCGAGTTTTGTTTAGAGAACCCGAAATTGCTTACATATTTTTGTGAGTCGTTTCTACGTTCAGAACTTATAAAACTTAGAATCAAGACTTCGGAGGCGTGCGGAAAGCCACAACTCGCATTTCGAGTCACGTTTTCTTGATCGGTACTTTTTTAAATAAAAAATCGCATCCTAAGGTCGCTAAAATGCGTTCCACGATTACTTAACATTTTAAGACCTCCTAAGTAATCGCAATTACATATTATTTTCGTCTCAACATGTAATCAAATGATTACAATCAACCGATATGGTGATAGATTGTAATTAAGCGATTACATACTAAGAAGAGATGGAATATGGGCGCTTTAAAGATGTTAGTAACGGGATTTTTGATGTTAGCAACGCCGACACTCGGTTGGAGTCAGTCCACGGTCGAAACGACATCTGTGATGGATATCAGCGATGAACTTCAAACATCGGAAAAATTAAAAAGCTTCGCACAGGTTTACGGAGCACAGTGGGCTTTCTATCTAGTGAATCAAGAAGCAACAATTCGTGAGCATGGTTCTTTTCATAACTGGGCAACAAATCCATGGAATCCGACATTTGATAAAGACACTTACGACTATAACGTGTTTAAGCACGCGCTGGCAGGTCAGTACTATTATCAATTCTATCGCTACAAAGGTTACTCACAGTCGGAAGCTTTCGTATGGAGTTTTGCTTCCAGCTTAGCATTTGAATTTACGATTGAGACGGTGACTGAAAAACCAAGTCTGCAAGATATTTATCAAACACCTGTGTTCGGAGCTGTTGTGGGCGTAGGTTTTGAAAATCTCAGCAAGTATTTGCATTCTTTGGATACTTGGTACGGTCACACGTTGGCGTACATCATTAATCCTTTTCCACTACTCAGTTCAAAAAATATTTCCTCTGTACCTTGGCTAGAAAATGGCAAGGCAGGGGCGCTTGTCACATGGAGCTATTGATATGAAACGCTTTAGCTTCCTTATGTTTATCCTTTCAGTCGCCTTCATGATCACTGCGTGGTTCAGACCTGCATTTGCGAATGACATTTCTGCTTGGCCCGAACCGGGTTTGCATCTGTTAGCTGGTGGCGGATTGGGATCATCTGTCTACAGCTCTGATGAAAATCACGTCGACGGTGGTGTGGGTGTAAATTTCGGTACAGACGTTAGTTATTTCTTAAATGATAAATGGGCTGTCGATTGGAGTTCCAACGTCAGCTTCAATCACGTCAATAAATACTTGATCTGGAATACGCAACTGACTTTGGGAGTTCGCTATCGCTTTGATACTGAATATTTCCCAGGTCGCGTAACTTACGCACGTGTGTTTGCAGGCCGAGCACCGACAGTTCTTTTTTTAAATGGTGATACCCCAAAAGAATACGAAGGCATGTCGCGAGTTCAGTTTGAAGGACCCGTCGCTGGTGTTGCATGGGGTTTAATGAAGAAAGCAAAAAGCGGGCGCGATTATTATTTTGAGATCGCAGGAACGGTTCAACATCTTGAACAACAAGACGGAATCGAAATGGAAGGCGAAGTTCCGGTTGTCATTATGAGTGGCCCCACCGGCGACCATTCACAAATTTATTCGATCCGATTCACGCTGGGACTTTTGGTTTTCTGAGGTGATGTATGCGTTGGTTTATTTCTTTACTTATGATTTTTTCAGTACAGGTCGCACAAGCGTTTGATGATCCTACAGACGGAAAACCTTTTGTTCCGTGGTTATGGGAAGATCAATTAAAACCCACGATTCAAAATTCCTTCGATACGACGGGGCTTGCAATTTTAGCTTCTGGTGCTGGTGCCACCGTTTTAGCTCATCAATATGATGATACGATTTATCGACACAATAAACGCGAAGATCACTTGTTGATGGATGGTGATACAGCGAATTTTTTAGGTTGGTTAGGAAATGGTCAGGTTGGAATTGGAATTGCGATTGGGCAGTTGTTCTTGGATCAAGAGAATGGCATCAAGCATGGGCGAGCATTGATCCTGACTTCAGTAAGTCACATCACGTTGGCAACAGCAGTGCATCGTGAACGTCCGAATGGTGCAAATGATTTATCATTCCCTTCAGGACACGCTTCGTCAGCGTTTACTACAGCGGGTTCCCTGGCATATGCATATGGGTGGAAAGTGGGTTTGCCTGCTTATCTCGCTGCAACAACGATCAGTTTGTCGCGCGTAAATGAGAATGTGCATTGGATGAGCGATGTGGTTGCGGGAGCTGCCATCGGAATTTACTGGGCCCACGCGAGCTTCCAGACCGACGTCAAGCATTCTGAAAACGAAGCGCGATGGATGCCGATTCCGTTTGATGATGGTCTTATGATCAGCTACTCTTTGTCTTTCTAAGTGCAAGGGTTGGTGCTTCGTGAGAAAAACTTTTGGAAAATCTTTTTTCAGCGGATTGATTTCTATTCTATTTATCGCCTGTATCAGCATTGGCGAATCAAGCTTGGCAGAGACAAAATTTCTTTCATGGGCTGATCTGACTTACAAAGCGGTCACTGAAGGTGAGCGCACGGATGCTTACGGCGGTATTTTTAAAACTTTGAGTATCGTGCAACCACTGGATGATGACGGTTCTTACGAGGCGGACCACTTTAGTGGAGTCGGTGGCGAAGATGCGTATGGAAAATTCCATGCAAGCCAATATCAAGCTGTTTCAGAACAGTGGCGCATCGACCAGAACGGTAATTGGAATATTGATCAGTGGTTATTTAAAATGGATGTCGATGGCTTGCTGACATGGGTAGCGCATTTTCAATTGATTGAACTGCCAAATGGGACAGTTCTTGAACATCGTTCTATTGAAGTTTCAAAAGGCGAGGGTGCCGCGAAACTTCGTGACACCCTTAAGAAATTTTAAACAGATTATTTTAAAGCAGCTTCAGCAAGTTTGAGGCTGTGTTCGCGAACGTCTTTAGGCCAATCTGAAATCATTGTCTCAAACTTTTTTGCATCGCTGTTATAAAGTGCCCGAAGCGCTTCTTCATAATTTGAGAAATCACCAGCCATCACCGTCATAAACTTGTAAGTCGCATCTTGTGATTGGCGAATTCGATCTTTGGAACTGGTTTTCTTTTTGGCTTCTTCAATCAGACGACGCAAAGTCACCGAAGCCCCGCCCGGCTGAATACCGAGCCACTCCCAATGTTCGGGCAAAAGCGTGACTTCTTTAGAGATCACACCCAATTTGGGACGTCCCGGTTTTTTTTCACCTTCAGTAGGAGCTTGCAATGACTCAAGTCTTTTTGTGACATTCTCAAGCGTACCACGCATGTCGATTTCAATTTGTTGGCTCGTAACATCGTCAAAGATAAGAACATTTATTTTTTTATCAGTTAGCAAAGCCTTTTTAACTTTTGTGGCAACATCAACGATATCACCACTGGCAATTTTTTTGGTATTGGCAAAAGCCGTGTAGGCTCTATCCATTCTTGGTTCCATAGGGACTCTCCGTTATCTAATTCCAGTCGCTTTCGTGACAAAGGAATTAATAAAATAAACCATGATCAACGCAACGACAGCGATGCCAGTCATGACGTATCCGATGGTATCAAAGTGCGAAATTTTTCCGCTGACCTCTTGAACTACGATCATACCTGCGATAATCGAACCCATTCCGCCTGCGAGCTGTTGCAATGATGAACTTACCGACATAAATGCACCACGATTTGCAGGAGTAGGAATAGCTGACATCAATGCCTGCGAAGGAATCATGCGAGAAAAGATTCCCACAAACATCACGGCATTCACTAAAATCACTAGATACAGTGGTGTGATTCCTAAATGCGTGTAAATTAATACAGTCACGATACTAACAAGCGTTCCAAAGAAAAACGTATTGAATTTGCCAAACGCATCACTGGCTTTACCTACCAAAGGTCCGATGAGGATCGAACATAGACCCGTGATTAAATAAATCATCGGCAGCTGATCTTGATGGATGCCCATGTTGTTGACCGTGAAAGCGCTCGCAAATGGCATCATCATAAAGCCGCCGATAGACAGTAAAGCGGTTGCTGCGAATGCCAATAGGTAGCGAGGCACTTTCATTGTGTGCACAAGATGTTCGAGAGCTTTTTTATCAGTCTGCAATGACAGGTGTTCGGTGATCGGTTGCATGTAGTACATGATAAAGACTCCCGCAACGGTGCTGACACCGACGATCATCAAGAACGGCATGTGCCAGCCCCATTGATTTGAAAGATAAAGCCCCGCTGGCAAACCTAAAATTTGGCTGGCTGCAAAGGCTGTCTGCAGAAATCCCATCACGCGACCGCGTTGTTCAAGTGGGAATAGATCTGTCATAATCGCAAATACAATGGAACCGATCACACCACCAAACAAACCCGTAAAGATCCTGGCAAACATCAAAAAGTGAAAATTAGGTGCGATACCACATAACAAGGTTCCGATGATGAAGCCGACATAGAAAAATAATAATAATTTTTTCCGGTCGAATTTATCTGCGAACCCTGCAGTTAAAAATCCTGAAAGGGCAGCACTAATAGCATAAGCCGAAACAACTGTTCCGAATTGTGCCGTAGTGATGTTCAGTGCAGGCATCATGATGGCGCCAAGTGGCGACATGATCATGAAATCTAAGATGATCGTAAACTGCAAGAACGCAAGCAGTGCGATCATAAACTTTTGGTAGCCCGTAAATGGCATAGGGGGTGTTTTCTGTGTTGCTGGTTTTTCCATGAAGAAACCTTTCGTATACCTGCAATTATACCCGGGTAAAACAAAAAGTCAATATTACCCGGGTAAAACTGTGAATGGCGTGATATTTCGCTTATTTAAGTATTCACGAGTGCAGCAAAGCTTGTCATCGTCGAGGTCCAGTTTATGCTCATTGGGTGTAAAACAAAGGAGTTCGTCCCATGTTTAAGTACTTATTGATGCTTTTGTTCCCAATTATCATCGCGCCAATTGCGGTTGCTCAAACCCCCATTTTGAGTTTTTCTGAAGATCGCGCGCCGTATGATGTTTTAAAAGAGCTCTATGACCAAGCTCCACGTGCAGCTCGCGTCCAAGACTTTCAAACGCTCGATGAATTGCGCACAACTCGTAAGGGCATGGCTATCTTAACCAAGTTTTTCACCGGCAAAGGTGATGAGGCCTTCATGATCACTCCCGAATTGGAGCTGAGTGAAGTCACAGTTTGGAAGAACAATTATCTTTTAAATTCAAAACGTCGGTTCGTTATCGAAGCCGGAACTCCTGAGCAAGAAGCCGTACCAGGTAAAGGTCCCTTGTTCCCAGCAAAACCGGCTGTGCCAGCAGGCAAAGATGTTTGCGGTGAAGTAACGGTATTGTGGCCGATGATTGATGCTGATATCTACAATATTTTAAAACCCAATAATTGCAAAAGCGTGTTGCCGGGACCGTCTGATAAAAATCCTTATGAGATTAATATGACTCAGACAGACCGCGATTTGATTTTTTCCATAGGTTATAAAAATAAAGCAGGCAAGATTGATGCGCGCACGACGATTTTTTATCGTAAGTCGGGTGATGTGATCGCGATGAGAATCATCGCAGAAAAATTCGGCCCCGCGCATAGTACGATCGAGGCCTACAACTACGCATTCAATGAGTAGTTGTTAATTCGACTGTTAATTAGAGATACAAATATACGAAGTTTCAAAAAAGGAATTGCCATCTCTCCATTGGATGGCCATTTCTCCGCCAAGGCCATCGGCTCCCATTGGCAGACCACCTTCGGTGAGTTCAGGTTTCAAGTATAAGTATAAATAGTTGTTCGCCGTCAGTGAAGAGATCTCGCCTTTATAAAGGTTGTATCGAATCAAGTAATTGAGGCTGTGATTTTTTGTTTTAGTCGCTGCCTTCATGTGGCCTTCATCTTGCCCCAATAAAACGTCATTGCCGTCCACATGAAGGTACCAAGGCTTACGATCAGGATTGCTCATGCTTGGTGAGCAAACGTAATTAAACGACATCGCTGACGCTGAAAACGACGTTAAAGATATCAAGATTCCTAGAATTGTATTCATGGTCCTATCCTTTTTTGAGATAGAAAACCTAACTTTTGTGGCCAATTCTTGCAAGCGCACCGCTTAGATTGAAAGCCAAGTGATCTTGTTGACGCACAGATCAAGAAATAGTTAAGAGTCAACTCTAAGTCTTAAACTTGCCTGCTATGGCAAAGTCTCATTGCTGCCGATAAGTTTTCGAATGAAAATTAATCAGGAACGGGTTTAAACCATGGATGCACGCAGAGACCTCAACACCGCGCTCATTGCAAAATCACGAACGTCATTTCTAGGGCATATTGCTCTAGCAATCTTGACGGGTCTGACTGCATTGCCGGCGGTTGAAAAACACTGGGTCTTTTGGCCACTAGGTTTAATCATTTTGTTAAACTCTTGTCGCGCGATTCTTCAGGCGACTTATGCAAAACATTTTCACCGTAAAGCTGATGTAGCTTGGTACTACATTTATGGCAGTCTAACTTTAGGTGGAGCGATTCTCTGGGGTGTGATGGGTGCAGAACTCATACACATACATGGTAAATCTGATGATCTTTCTATCTTAGTCATGGTTATTATGGCAGGTCTTGCTTCGGGCGCGACATCGACTTTAACGCCAGATAAAAATCTTGCGCGGTTATTCGTACTGGGCTGTATTTTACCTGCGATCGGTGTGATTATCCATCTTGGTGATTTTTCCTATGCCTCATTAGGCGTTGTGATTTTCTTTTATCTATTGTTTTTGATGGCTCAGATCAATGTGCATAGTAATCTTTTTTCGGAACTAGCAAATCGTCGCAGTCAGTTGCGTGCCTTTGAAGACGCGACTTTAGAAGCCATTATTGTTCATGACAATGGAACGATTTTAGAAGTGAATCCTTCGTTCGAAAAAATGTTCTTATATGATGAAGCAGATGCCATCGGTACGAACATTTTTACCTTTGTCGCAGAAGAAGAGCGTCCTAGATACCAGAATCAACCATTTGAAGATAAATCCAAGCCAACGCAAGTTACGGGCAAAAGAAAAGACGGCACGACTTTTCCGATTGAAGTTGTCGGGAGATGGTTTACCTACGGTAATCGTAAAGTGCGTGTAACATGTATTCAAGATGTCACCGCTCGTGTGGAAGCAGAAGCCGCCATTCGCGAGCGTGAGCAAATCGCACTTGAATCGGCAAAAACAAAATCTTTATTCTTAGCAAACATGAGTCATGAAATCCGTACGCCACTTAATGCCATCATCGGCGTTACTGATTTATTGAATGATACAGCTGTCAGTGATTTACAGAAAAAGTATTTTAGAACATTAAAAGAATCTGGCGAAGCGCTCTTAGGGCTAGTGAATGATATTTTAGATTTCTCGAAAATCGATGAAAATCGCTTAGACCTTGAGATCATTGATTTCAGCTTGGCGGCGGCAATTGAAGGTCAAACGGAATTGCTGGCAAACCGTGCGCGGCAAAAAAATATTTCTTTGGAAGTCATGCTCGATCCTCAATTGCCTTTGAAAGTCAGCGGTGACTATGGTCGCTTTGGTCAGGTTATTTTAAATCTTGTCAGTAATGCGATCAAGTTTACGGCTCAAGGCAGTGTTCGTGTTTCAGCAAAGGTCTTAGATCTTTCAGGGCAAGAAGTGCGCGTACGACTGGAAGTGAAAGACACCGGTGTGGGCATTCCAGTCGATAGCCGCGAGCGTTTGTTCAACCCGTTCACGCAAGCAGATAGTTCAACAGCCAGAAAATACGGCGGTACGGGCTTGGGTCTTTCTATCAGTAAACGTATCGTTGAGCTGATGCACGGGACGATTGGTTTTGAAACTGAAGTGAATAAAGGCACCACTTTTTGGTTTGAGATTAAACTCCCGGTCATTCAAGCAGAACCACTGGCGCATCAATACATGCATAAGCCTCACGACGGCAAAAAAATTGTCGTCGTTACAGATCAAATGGATATTCGCGATGTGCTGACTTGTTATCTTGAATCATGGCAGTTCTCAATTGAATTTAAAGAGCTGAACTCCCTTGATGACTTCGATGGACGAGTTGTGATTGTTGCTTCAGGCAATCCACTAGAGGGTGTTTTAAGTAAGCTCAAAAACAAAGGCTATGAAAAGCACAATGTTGTTGTCATTGAAAGCGGCGGTGAGCATTCGCATCAGCAAAATCCATTGGTAAAGGTCTCGTTGCCTTTGCCCGTTCGATATTCTGATCTATTTAATGCGATTAATGAAATGTCTGTTGAATACTTTCAAAAACAAAGCCTGATGCCCGGACCATTGCATGAGGTATTTAAAAATCGCCGCGTATTGGTTGCTGAAGACAACTCAACAAATCAGATGATCATCCTGGCATTCTTACGCCACTATGGCTTGCAATGTCATGCCGTCGGAAACGGCATTGAGGTTGTCGATGCATTTTCTAGTGGTGGCTATGATTTGATTTTGATGGATTGTCAGATGCCCGAGCTTGATGGTTTTGAAGCTACCAAGCGCATTCGTCAGATTGAAGTTAACAAAGGGTCCACGCCAATTCCTATTGTTGCTTTGACGGCCAATGCACTTAAAGAAGATCGCGATCGTTGTTTTGAAAGCGGCATGGATGATTTCCTCTCCAAACCAATTCGCAAAGAAAAACTTGTCGAATCACTCGAAAGATTTTTGCTTCAAGAAAAAATTAAGTACAAGGCATCCGTTTAAAAGAATATAGTGGTCGGACGAGGTCTGACCATGTTTGATAAAGCAAAACTCTATAGCACTTTCTATCGTCACGGTTTAAATTTGTGGCCCTGTATTCGCAGAACGGGCGGCCGAGTCGTCGTGCTGTCTCCAGATTTTCGTCATCTCGTTGTGCGATTGAAATTAAATTGGAGCACTCGCAATGTTGTCGGAACTATTTTCGGTGGCAGCATGTATGCTTCAACGGATCCGTTTTATATGTTGATGCTGATGCAAGTTCTCGGCACAAAATATGTTGTCTGGGATAAGGGTTGTACGATTCGCTTTAAGAAACCGGCCAAAAAAACTTTATTCGCTGAATTTAAAATCACAGATGAAATGCTTCAATCAGTTTTGGAGATTGTCGCTCGCGATGGTCGAACTAATTTTACATGGACTGTTCAATATAAAGATCAAGACGGTGTCGTCTATGCCGAATTTGATAAGCTGATGTATGTCGCTACGAAAGAATATTATAAAAACAGAAGCTCTCAACCCGAGTCCTAGAGCTGTAATGTTGTAAGTCTCTCTGGCTAGCTCATTGCCCAGTTCATTGCCAACAGCAATGATGCTGTTCATTTTGAGATTCAATTGTCCCCATAGTTACTGCGTAAAGTGATTATGGAAACTCAAGAAATTCTAATGATTTTCACGTCATTGCAAGTAGTTAAGCTACGTTAAAACGATGCGCTCCAGGCAAGGAAAACCCGAAAAGTTTTCAGGGAGGCTCGTTGTTAAGGCTGCTCTGTACTCTCATTATGTCCGTTCTCACTTGCATCGCACCCGTAGCTCCGTTGCATGCATTCAGCGCCAGTCACATGCGCCCCAATCGCTATCGTACACGAGTCATCATTCTTACAAATACAGGTTCGAGTTTGCAGTGGCAGGTGCCTTCTGATTGGAATAATGCTGATAACAGTATTGAACTGATTGGTGGTGGTGCGGGTGGAACTCGGGGCGGTGGTAGTGATGGCGCTGGCGGTGGTGGTGGTGGCGCCTATTCAAAATCGACGAATATCACTCTCACTCCAAGTGCAATGATCGACTACAAAGTGGGCCCTGGTGGTGCCCAAGGTGTTGCGGGTACTGACACCTGGTTCGTTAACAATACAACTTATATGGCAAAAGGTGGAGGCGCTGGTACGGGCTTAAATGGTGGTACTGGTGGTGCAAGTGGTTCTGGTTATGGAGTCACAAAAGTTTCTGGTGGTAACGGTGGCGCCGCAACCAATGACGGTGGCGGCGGCGGCGGAGCTGCCGGTGGACCTAATGGTGCTGGTCGCAATGGTGGTGCTGGTGGAGATAAAAGCGGCGGCGGTGGCGGAGGCGTAGGTGCCTCAGCATCTGGAACTGTGGGCTCTGCGGGTGGCGCTTCAGCGGGTGGTGCCGGTGGTGCGGGCCCGACTGGGACAGGCGGAGGTTCCGTCGCTTCATGTAATGGTGGAAACGGATCCGTCGGCGGTGGTGGCGGTGGGGGTAACGATGGTTGTTACGGCGGTGACGGCAGTTCCGCATTAGATATTCTTTTAGGTTCTTTGGGTTCAGGAGCTGGCGGTGGTGGTGGTGCGCGTAACTCTTCTAAAGGTGGTGCCGGTGGATTGTACGGCGCTGGTGGTGGCGGCAGTGGAAGAAGTGCCAGCGCGGGTTCCTCAGGCGCACAAGGCGTGATCGTCATTCGATATCGCCCTGCTGCTCCTTAAAGTTTGGCAGAATTTTATTTTGGTGTCGGGATGCTTCGGCATTGAGTTGCAAGATTCAGCAAAGTTTTGATTTGCAAAGCCGACAAAGTCATCGCAGCAACCGGACAACCTTTGTACTCTTTCTTTTTCAGTGACTCCAATAGTGGATAATAAAGTCCTCGTCCTAATGCCCACAGTTTTTCAAATTCACTCGAGTAGCGCGGTAGAACTTCAGCGGCCTTTACGCCCGTTAAGACAACAACATTTTCGATGTGTCCATACTCTGCACTGTCTGACCAATTAAACGATCCCGTAAAAAGAGTCTTGCCATCGACGATCATGAATTTGTTGTGCATCTGATACATCAGGAAGTCATTCAGTCGTAAATTATAAAACTTCACACGGGTTTTGATCAGCGGATTATTCAGCAACGGATCAGAGCGTTTATCTAAGTCAGCGTAATCGTCTTGATTAATCAATACGCGAATCTTCACTCCGCGAGTCGTTGCTCGTGACAGAGCCTGCAAAATCGCAGTTCTGCGAATACGTGTTGTGGCGATAAGAAGATCATCTTGTGCTTGATCAATAATTTGTACTAAGTGATCTGTGATCTCTGGCGGGAAAGGCTTTTTATTCAGAAATCTTGCAGAGTTGAACAGCACTTGAATTTCGGGATCATCGGTCATCGAATTCCATCGGTGAACGCCGTCATTATTATTTCTTTTTCTAAAGTCATCATCATGCTGATCAAAGTCTTTCGAGGCTAACCACAAACGATCAAATTCCTTTTGGAATTCCAGCGCAACCTCTTGTTCATTTTCGAAGAACAGAATGTTTTCGTTGTAGTTGCGATATGAACTGATCGACCAATTAGCGCTGCCTGAAACAACTCTGCTCATCACGGTGTTAGTATCAATGACGGCAAACTTGTGATGAACCTTGGCCGCTTTACCTAAATAGCGAGTATCGACACCAAAGTTTTCTAAGACCTGCATCTTTTCAGCTTTGTCTTCGGGCGATCCGTAGCCTTCAAATATCAAACGCATTTTCAGCTGGCCGTCATGTATACGTTTTTGTACTTCCGGTGTTTTGATTGCTTGCATGATCGGAGAGCTCGGCCCCGTGTCCATGCTGTACATCGCAATATCGATGGAGGTCCTTGCTTGAGTAATCCACTCTGAGATTTTTTCTAGCGTTGGTTCTTGCGGATGAAACAGCACTTCGATTTTGGCATTTGCCTGCACACACAAGAATAGCAACGCGCCCACGAAAACACGTAACTTCATAACCCACCTCTTATTGATGGTTTATTCTATTCGCGACGGTCGCAGAAGACCCTGTGTAAGTTTACACGGGATGATCCGCGGGAATCAAAAGTGCAAAGCGATCCAGTGGATTTGAGAAAATGCATTTAATTTTAGTTTAGGAGCGATTATGGCTTCCAAAGGCACATTTATGGGCGCTATGGCTAAGGCTTTGACAATGGCGGTGGTCGTCTTGTTTGCTGGCGTCGCGCAAGCGGCTCATACGTTTGAACAAATCGATACTTGCTATCACTGGTTGGAAGAAGATCAGCTACAATACAAGCTTCTATATGCTGCCAAAAATAATGGAGCTCTTGAGTTTTACAATGATGAAGCTATCTATTGTTGGCGCTCTCCATTGGGAGCTTACTCTGCATGGGAAGAGCATGGCGACACTCTTATTCGCATCAAATTTAAAAAGGGAACGAAAGTAGTTCACTCACCTCGTAATCCCAATTTGGCGTCTATGATTAAAATCGGCGCTGTGATTTATTCAAACGATAATAAATGGCACGAATACACAATCACACCACAAGCGGTGGAGTCTTGGTCTATTTATCATCCCAACATGATCGCAGAGATGAAGTCAGAGCTTCGGTATTACATGAAGGGCGAAGTCACCGACAACGACGTGTTTTATCCATTCTCTGAATTCAATGCTCAGTACTTGAATCAAAATATTTCTGCAATCATCGCTAACTATGAAGCGCGAGTTCAAGACAAACAAACGCGCGTCTTTGGCGCCAATCAGGGCGACCATTTCACGACGAGCATGGATCTGCCTTGGCAAAAATATTTGAATAAAGGCAAAGTCTATAAATTCATTCCACCGCAAAAGATTACTGTCGTTGAAGCCAGTTATGGTTTGAATTTAAGTAAAGACAATCTCGACAACGCCACAGTTAAAGCCAAAGCTTTCTGTGATAACAAAACTTCGTGCAGCTATAAAGTGCATCCGAAATTCCTCGACGATCCTGCGCCGGGCAAGGCGAAGAATTTCAAAATTCTCTATCGTTGCGGAAATGATCCTAAAGTGAACATACTGAAGGTCGACACTCCAGCAGATGGCCGCGTGTTAGATCTTAACTGTTTCTAGCAGCTATTTAACGCCACAGCGGCGGCCAAGGTTGATCACGACTTTGGCTTCTGCTGCTGACAACGCCATCGCAGGAATTGCACAGCCTTTGTAGTTCTGTGCTTTCAGATTCTCTAAAAGCGGGGCGTATTGATCGCGTCCCAAATTCCAAAGTGTTGTAAAGTGTTTTGTGTAAGACGGAATTACTTCCGCACCGACATTGCCTGATAACTCCACCACATTTTCGATATGATTGTATTCACTGCTGTCGGACCAGTTGAAAGATCCTGTGAACAGGGTTTTGCCGTCCATGATCATAAACTTGTTATGCATTTGATAGGTCATGTAATCAGAAACTTTCAGACTGTACAACTTCACTCTGAGTTGAATGTTGGGATTGTTCAGTAGGTACTCCGCGCGCTTGTAAAGATCTTGGTAGTCGTCTTGGCTGATGACCAGACGAATTTGCACACCTCTGTCGGCGGCTCTTTGAAGGGCTTCAAGAATTGCGGTTCTGCGAATGCGTGTGGATGCCACAGCGATTTCTGATTGGGCTTGGTCAATCAGTTCAACAAGATGTTCAGTGATTTCAACCGGCGCTAAAGATTTATCTAAAGTTCGACCTGAGTTGAAGTGAACACGAATGTCAGATTGATCGGCGTGCAATTCGTTAGCTTCTGATTTTAATTCATCCGATGCTTTGCCAAATTCCCTTGCGGCATTCCACAGACGAGTGAATTCATTTTGATATTCAGCGGTGATTTCTTTTTCTGATTCAAAGAACAAAATATTTTCGTTGTAGTTGCGGTAAGAGGACAGCGACCAGTTCGCGCTGCCTGAAATCACGCGGTGGTTGTTGTGCGAACGAGAATCGATGACTGCGAATTTGTGGTGAACCTTCACAGATTTTCCAAGGTAGCGAACATCTATGCCAAGACTTTCAAGTGCTTGCATCTTTTGATTGCGATCGGCGAGGGGGCCGTAGCCTTCAAAAATCACGCGGATTTTTAGTTGGCCCGATGCGAGGCGTTTTTGGATCATTGGGGATTTCAATGCGAGAATCACCGGAGAGCTGCCGCCGGTTTCCATGTTGTACATGGCGATATCGACAGTTTGATCGGCTTCAGAGATCCATTGAGCGATTTTTTCTAAGGTCGGATCAAAGGGATGAAAGAGCGCTTCCACGCGGGCGTGAGCTTGGAATGCCAACGTCAGAACGAATACGGAAAGCAATGATTTCATAAGACCTCCGGTTTACGGAGGTCTTATTCGGATTTTCGCAGAACTACCAATGCATGTGCTTCAAGTTATTATACAGAAAGCGCATTGTGGTTTTACTTCTTCGTCCGAGGATCGTCGGCAGGGTTAACGTAAGTAATTCCCCACGGACCCACTCCGTTGATCTGAACAATCGCCTCTTTGTCTGTTTTAGCAAAGTGATGAGTACCAGCTTTCATACGCGCAAACGCACCAGCAGGCAGGGCCATTGTTTTCCCTTTTGCATCGTCGCCAACTCCCATTATGAAGGTCCCCGAGATGACAGTGACGTTCTCATCTGCAGGATGAAAATGGGGTCCGATAGAATATTTCGCAGGAACTTTGAGTCGCATGCCAAATGGGCCAGCAGCACTCGGATCGCCATAAAGAATCGACATCTTGGCACCCGCAGGCAGTGATGGAATATCGCTCCATTTGATGTCCTTGGGCATGATCATCGTGTGATCAGCATCATCGGCGGCCATCGCAAAAGAACTCATCAGTGTTAAAACAAAAACGGTAAGCATCTTTGTGAACATATAGTCTCCTTTGGGAAATTATTTTAAAGATGCGGCGGCTTCAGTCAGTCTGTATTTGTGCATTTGCCTTTCCACTGCCACCGTGGCAGTGAAGTGGAATGACAAATTTGAATCTGAATACTTATTTCGGCGAAGACTTGCGAGCATATCCTGAATCCGCAAAAGATGTGCTTGCTTACATTGAGCAAGAGATCTCAACAGTCACTGATCTTACGGGTTCAGAGAAGTTCAAACGCCTCAGTCGTGTTGCTGTCAAATTAGGTCAAGTGCAAGAGTATGCAAAAGCGCACGTTCACTTCAGCGCAGCCGCTGATTTTTTCTCTGAGTCGAGCGCCGTCATGAGTATGTTAAACTTCATTCGTTGGGCCGACATTTTTAGATTTGAAAAACGCTTCGACGAAGCACTCGAAAAGTTAAATAGAGCCGAAGCTTTGTTAACGCAAAATCAATTCAGCGAATACGAAGACTTTTTTAATCAACACAAAGGCAAGCTTTACTTCGATAAAGGTGAATATGCGCAAGCGTTGAAGCATTTTGAAAAGGCGATGTTGCTGAGAGCGGGTAAAAAAGATTCCGAATTGATCGCCAGCACAGATCTTGCGATCAAAATCACGAAGCTGAAGTTGCAGTAAGAGCACGCGAAGTATACGCGCTGAGCTTTGGGCAAAAAAAAATCCCCAGTCTTCACCGGGGATTCGTTGTTTCCATTCCAAAGACCCATTCAAGAAAATCAAATAGGGCTCTATGCAAGGCGGAAGGGTTTTTCTACACTCTGGCTTTGCCAGAGTAACTTGTCTACACTCCGACTTCGTCGGAGTAGGGCTTAGTCGTTTGTGAAACCTGATACAGGGAAAAGGCTTACAGAAATTTGATAAGCTTTACCTTGGTTCACAACACCTGAATCCAAGAACGTAGCAAGTTCCTTACGGAATGCTTTGATGCGCTCTTTAGCTTCATTCAAACGTGCTTCATCAACTGTCAAAGTGATCGTTGATTGCTCACGCTCTTCAGTAGGCATTTTTTCTAACAAACGATTCAATTTACGTTTCATCTTTTTTTCGCGGCTGACTTCAGCAAAATGCTGAAGGTCTTCCGCTGGAAGATTCAAACGTTCACCGAACATGCGAATCGTTCGCATAGTCACGGTTCTTTTACCGTTCAAAATTTTTGATAAGAAAGATGAGTCCACATCCAAGTGACGAGCAAACGCGCGCAAAGAATAGCGTGGATAGTTTTGGCTACGGCGAGCCAATTCATCTTCCAGAAACTGTCTAAAATCCGAATTTTTATTAAGTTCTTGCATAAAGACATAGGTACTCGTTAGGGCCACAAGTAATCAAACCTTTGTTCATACCATTACATACATTTAAGACTGTAATGTTCGTGAACGTTGCGTTAGGTACCTTTTCTATCAAATATCAATAACTTACGGATGCGGCCCCGCTCCAAAACAGAGAGCTCTTTAGTGCAATTATACGCGCTGCATAATGATGTATTTGAGGCAAAAGTCACCACCAAAAGCTCTTCGTCACGCTGCGCACACAAGATGAGTCGGTCCGCTTTTAACAGATTTTTTGCCATCACTTCTTCCACGATTTGCAGAATGGTATGTGCTCCAACACCAGCAATGACGGCCGTTCCATGGATTTCGTTGAGCACTTTTTCACCAGAATATGGATGAAAATACGCATTTACGTGCTCAGGAGATTCGTGGCGTTTTTCCCTCCACAGATTTTCCAAACGATGCACTAAATGTGATGCTTGATCTACGAAGTGAATTTGTGGAAACTGACCGCTTTTCAATGCGTGAATGCCCAGATAGCCGTGGTCACAGCAAAAGTCCCACACGGCCTTACCCGGAATCAATTCGTCATAGATAGCTTGCATACGCTCTGAAAGTTTAAACACGGCGGGAAACTAGCATCTAGAGCGATTGTCGCGCAAGCCCGAAGGAATCTTCGTTGACTGATTCTCCTCTAGAAACGAATATCGCTGCATGAAAAAAACTCCTCTAGCAGAAACACATGAAAAAGCGGGCGCCCGCATGGTCGACTTCGCCGGTTGGTATATGCCCGTTCAATACAAAGGCCTTCGTGAAGAGCACGACAACGTTCGCAATAACGTGGGCTTGTTCGACGTCTCTCACATGGGAGAAGTGCGCGTAAAAGGTCCAAAAGCTCTCGAGACACTCGAGTGGTTGACGACGAATGACGTTGCAAAATTGAACGATGGTGAAGCTCAGTATTCATTGTTGCCGAATGATCAAGGCGGCTTGGTCGACGACATCATCGTTTATTGCATGAAGAAAAATGAAGACTACTTGGTTTGTGTGAACGCTTCGAACAAAGACAAAGACTTTGCTTGGATGACGAAACACAACAAGGGCGCTGACATGACTGACGAGTCAGATCGTTGGGCACAAATCGCAATCCAAGGTCCAAAAGCTTTGGAACTTTGTGATCGCGTTTTCCCTTTCAAAGTCAGCGAAATGAAATCTTTCACAGTTCAATCTGGTAAGTTCCAAAATCACAACATCATGGTGGCAACAACAGGCTACACAGGCGAAAAAGGCTGTGAAGTTTTCGTTGATGCTGCAGGTGCAGCGGCTCTTTGGGCAACATTGGTTGAAAAAGGTTCAGATCTTGGTGTTCAACCCATCGGTTTGGGCGCTCGTGATACTTTGCGTACGGAGATGAAGTACTCTTTGTACGGTCACGAAATTGATGACACGACGAATCCGTATGAAGCGGGTTTGGGTTGGGTCATTAAGCCAGCGAAAAAAGACTTCATGGGTAAGGCTTTGATCGTTGGTAAAAAGGAAGCCGGCCTGAAGCAAAATCTTGTGGGATTTAAGATGCTTGAGAAGGGTATTCCTCGCCAAGGTTACAGCCTATTTTCTTTTGACAACAAAGAAATCGGCAAGGTAACTAGTGGTACTCATTCGCCAACCCTGGATGAACCTGTAGGTATCGCGTTTATTGACGTGGCTTACGCTAAAGAAGGAACTGAGTTCCAACTTGATATCCGTGGTCGTAAAGTGAAAGCGGTCGTCTGTAAGACGCCATTTGTTCAAAAATAAAGGAGCCCGAGATGGCATTTCATATTCCTGAAGACTATTACTATACTAAAGAACACGAATGGGCTCAAGTTGACGAGAACATCGTAACAGTTGGTATCACTGAGTTCGCTCAAGACCAATTGGGCGAAGTTGTTTACGTTGAACTTCCAGAAGAAGGTCAAAAAATCACTCAAGGCCAAACTTTCGGCGTTATTGAGTCAGTAAAAGCAGTGAGCGACCTTTATGCCCCTGTTTCTGGCACTGTAATCGAAGTTAATGCATCGTTGGGCGATGACCCGTCAGTATTGAACGACGACCCAGTTAATGAAGGTTGGTTGGTTCGTATCGAAATGGATACTGAAAAGGAACTCGCAAACTTGATGAGAGCTCCAGACTACAAAAAATTGATCGCAGAAAAGTAATTTTCCGGTTGATTTAGCCCGGGCAACTGGGCTATTACTTTGTTTCCGCAAAAACGGTGTTGCCCCGCTGGTGAAATTGGCAGACACGCTAGACTTAGGATCTAGTGCGCAAGCGTGGGGGTTCAAGTCCCTCGCGGGGCACCAAATCTCTCTCGCTTCAGGCGAGAATAATCGAAGCTGACTTAATAGGTCGGCTTTTTTTATTTGTGCGGTTGGATTTGGTACCGCCGGCGCGGGACTCTCGGTCGGCCAACCGCCTTCGCGGTTTGCCTCCCTCCATGCTCCGCACTAAAACAGTCCCCCGGACTGTTTTACCGCGGGCACAACCTCGCGGGGCCTCGTCTTCGCTTGGCAGCTTACGGGTTCTGGCTCCCTGCTTCGCATGTCGCTGTTTTTTCTGGCTTCCGCTTCGCGGGCTCGCCTTTGCTTCAATTTCGCTTCGCTCACTTGTCGCTTTGATTGATTTCTCGTTCGCTTTACTCGCGAGTCGCGAGTACCAGGGGTATGGCAGTGGGAGTTGTTGCAGTGTCACTGCCGGACGGTAGTGAACTTACTGCCGCTCTGGCAGTGGAATCATTCTTCAATTCCGGATAAGTTTTCCAGCGTGATGTTGTGTGCTTTCAAAAGATCTAGATAAAGTCGTTCGTAATATGGGACGCGGTTTTTTTCTAAACCTTGAATTGCTAATTTTTCGTGGAACTTCATTACTTTTCCGAATTCGCCATAGGCTTGGAATTTTGGGTCTTCGAGTTGCTCGTTATGGAAATCATTTCTCTGAGTTTTGTAACCGCCACCCATTGCTGTGACTGATGCTGGGATCATTACTGAGTCTTTGCCTTGAGCTATGGTGTAGATTTTTGAAACTACGACGTCCACCGCTGGAAACTCTAAAACTTCAACGTATCTTTTTACGTCGAGGCCAGCGTCGATAATTTCTTGTTCCATCGGTAGGTTTTTATTGTCGGTGAATGAGATAGTTATTTTGCCGACGTCAAAGAATTTTCCTGTACTCCATGCTTCTGCAAATGCTTGTTGGAGAGCTAAAAGATATTGTCCTTGGAAGTCGATCGGGGAGAAGTTCTCTCCAAGGATGCGACCCAAATGATCTCGCAACTCGACGTGAACATACGGTTGCAAAGTTGATTGATTCATTTTCTTCAGAATAATTTCACGAGTTTTGAGTGGTTGATTTTTATTTATTTGGACTGATTTCAATTTCCAGCTATTGGATGTTAAATTCTTAAAGAAGCTGACTTTAATTTTTTCCGCGTCGTAGCTCTCGCGGATTTTCAGTGCGCGTGCGGCTTGGGCTTCTAGTACTTCTTCGGATGCTCGCCAGTTGAAAAGGACATGGCTGTCGCGGTGTTCTTTCTCGGCTTTTTCTATAAGAATGTTTTCATTTTGCAAACGAGCGATTTCGCTTTTGATTTGTTCTTTTAATTGTAGCGGCGACATATTCAAGTTTGGATCTGCTGACAGTGTCGCAAAGATTTCTTTGAATTTCTTTTCTAAAACAATATTCATCGAGACACTTGATTGATTCGAGCCGTTGCCCTTGTCAGTGTCGATTTGTAAGCGCAGCTTTGCTAGTTCTTGAATTGCAGTCGAGAACTGCTCTGCCGTGAGTTCGCTATTCATGAAAGATTGAGAGCAAAGAGGATTAGCAGTGGCAGTCGTTGATAGTGCCATCAACGAAAGGGAGAATCCCATAATGAGACAGTTTTTGAATGTCTTCTTCATGTCTGGCCTCTTTAGACTGGATGACAGATCTTGGGCTCAAAATGGGCAACGGCTGTCGAATGAATGCGCGAAGCTTCATTCTATTGAGCAATTAACCATCTCGGCGATCTATCATCGCGTTCGCATAATAAAGAATGCGAACCCGGTGCCAGCTTTAGAGGACTGTGATCTCGGAAGTTATGCGCAGTTCGTTTGAAACTTTTTGTGCGGATTCTGGAATTTCGATCAGAACGCCGCGGGGGATTTCTTGTTCGATTTTGGTTTTGTGAAGCCACGCTAGGAATTCGCGTTCTGGGCCACGGCAGACCATTTGGCGGTTCTTGCCTTTTTCTTTCATCATATCGCCGACTGTTCTGGCGGCATTGATTTTTGTTGGAGCGGTTTTTCGCATCAACAAATAGCTCATTGTGAGCGTGCGATTCTTCATTGGGAGTTGTTCTTCCATTTTCAAGAACCACGGCGGTGCTTGAAAATGAACACGGTCATGACACCAATCGGTTTTTGATTGAGTCAGTAACGGGCATGGACCTTCGTGTGTGCAAGGAGCCCACACGTGATAACCCTTCTTCAGAAGTTTTTCACGCAAGGCCATTAGCTTTCGGCCGTCTTGTTGTGTTGATGGCTCCACCAACATCAAAGCTTCGCAGTCCAATGCCCACTCAGGAAGTTCTGCAAGCTCTGTCAGTGAATAAGAAAACACGGCTAATGTTTTTTTGGGATCACGCAATTTAGGGGCACTGAAAGTTTTCTGCCATTCTTCTGCCGTAAATTGTGGGAAGAATTTTTCAACCAACTTTTGAGGTTCGTTCGCTCGTTCGATCAGTTGGAATCTGAGTTTGTGTTTTTCAGAAATTACCAACGAAGCTGTCGCCAGACCTGCACCGAAATCAATGACACGATCAAGGCCTTTGAAAAAACCGCGTTTATCGGCTTCATCAACGATGGCACTTAAGCGCGCTGAATTGAGTGGGAGGAAATAACTTAAGTAAGCTACCTGTGCCCACGTTTCATTCCACGGAGTTGGAGTATCTGGTTTTGAAATAAAAAAGTCAGACAGCGCCTGCACGCATTTAGCTAAAGCCTTTGAATCTGTCAGTGCCAGATCATAGCTTTTGAGAGCGTTAACTAAAGATTCATCAAATGAAGCGGGGTAGGAATACTGTCTGTTCATGGGATTGATATTCTAAAGCCCTTGGAGGGCTTTTAGCAAATCTTCGACTTTGATTTCAGCCATGCAGGTAGGATCTACATTGTCCTGGTCAGCTACATGCGGAACAAAGATCTGAACGTGAGGCCCACGGGCTGCCCAACGTAAAGGGTGCTGAACGCGCAAAGGTGAATAAATTCCCAATACGTTCGCACCCAATGAGGCCGCCATATGGGCAACGCCCGTACTTGGTACCACAACGGCTTTTGAGTTCTTTAAAACTGTAAAGAGCTCTGGAGCTTTTAATAGATTCTGCAAAATCAGAACTTTGCTATCGCCATTGAAAGTCGATTTGATTTCTGAAAGCCACGGTTCATCGGCAGCTGTGCCCGTAATCACCACTTGCGTGGTCTTTGTGATCTCGTGAATCAGTTTTACGTAATTCTCTTCAGGCCAATTTAAAGCGGAACCAGCCATCCCTGGATGGACCACAACATAATTTTTTGGAGTAAGGTTGTATTTAGCAAGCAGACCTGGATTTTCAGGCGCCACCAATTTCAAAATCGGAGTCTTCTCTTGGATTACTTTTTCAGAAAACTCAAACGTGTGCAGTAAAAGATCCAAATTATAATCAGACTCATGCTGAGTCGCCAGTGAACGGCGTTGTCTCAAAGCTTTATTCAAAAACAAGAAACTGTGCCATTGAGATTTCACGCCGGCACGAACAGGAACATTCTCAGCCCACAAAGCATAACTAACCCACCATGGAGCTTGAAAGCTCACCGCGATGTCAGGCTTATACGAGCGCAAGTATTCACGCAAAGTTTTCAGTGAACCTTTCGGATCGTCTTTAGAAAGTTCTAAGTATTTGCGTTTGGGATCAGCGTGATCTGGAACAAAGTTCAAACCTTTAGAAATGACCCACTCAACTTGATGGTCCTTCAAAAAAGAAACCTGATCAACACAAAGAGTGCAGATCAGGTCACCGATTTTATCTAAACGAATTAAGAGAACTTTCTTACGCATTCTCTAATTATTGGTAGTCTTCTAATGGAGGGCAAGAGCAAATCAAGTTTCTGTCGCCGTAAGCGTTGTCCACGCGACCAACAGAAGGCCAGTATTTGTTACCGCGCAACCATTCAAGAGGGTAAACGGCTTCTTCACGCGAGTATGGATGGTTCCATTCAGGCTTCATCAACATTTGATGAGTGTGAGGAGCGTTTTTCAATGCGTTGTTTTCTTTGTCTGTTTTACCAGTCTCAACCGCAGTGATTTCTTTTCTGATCACGATCATAGAATCAATGAAACGATCGATTTCTTTTTTAGATTCGGATTCCGTTGGCTCGATCATCAAAGTTCCCGCAACCGGGAAGCTCATTGTTGGAGCATGGAAACCAAAGTCCATCAAACGTTTCGCAGCGTCTGTCACGTCGATACCTGATGTCTTTTTGATCTCGCGCAAATCAACAATACACTCATGGGCCACAAGACCGTTCTTACCTTTGTAAAGGATCGGGAAGTGGGGTTCCAATTTTTTCGCGATGTAGTTCGCCGACAAGATCGACACCAAAGTCGCCTTACGCAAACCTTGTGCACCCATCATTGAAATGTAAGCCCAAGAAATAGGAAGGATAGAAGCACTTCCCCATGGAGCTGACGTCGTCGCAGAAATACCATCTTTCGGACCCGCTTCTGGAATGATCGAATGTTTTGGCAAGTAAGGAGCCAAATGCGCGCCCACACCGATAGGACCAACACCAGGACCGCCACCACCATGAGGGATCGAGAATGTTTTGTGCAAGTTCATGTGCGAAACGTCAGGACCAAATGTGCCCGGACGACAAACGCCAACAAGTGCATTCATGTTCGCGCCGTCCATGTAAACTTGGCCGCCGTTATCATGAATCGTTTTGCAGATATCAACGATCTCTTCTTCAAACACACCGTGAGTTGAAGGGTAAGTGATCATCAATGCTGCCAAGTTGTCCTTGTGTTGAGCCGCTTTCGCTTTAAGGTCCGTCACGTCAACGTTACCTTTATCGTCACACGCCACAACAACAACTTTCATACCTGCCAATGCTGCTGACGCTGGATTTGTTCCGTGTGCAGAAGATGGGATCAAGCAGATGTCTCTGTGGGCTTGGCCTTTGGCTTGGTAGTACTTGCGAATAACAAGTAGACCCGCGTATTCACCTTGCGCACCAGAGTTTGGTTGCAAGCTGACAGCCGCAAAGCCAGTGATGTCAGAAAGTTTTTTCTCTAAGTCATGAATCATCTCAACCAAACCTGTTGTTTGTGACAACGGTGCGAAGGGATGAAGTTTAGAAATCTCAGGCCATGAAACAGGAACAAGTTCTGTCGTCGCATTCAATTTCATTGTGCAAGATCCAAGTGGAATCATCGAGTGAGTCAACGTCAGATCTTTGTTTTGCAAATGATGGATGTAACGAAGCATTTCTGTTTCGCTGTGGTGAGAGTTAAACACTTGGTGCGCAAGATAAACCGACGTACGAGTTAATTCTTTTGGCAAAGTGATATCGCCCATCGCCTGATCGATGCTTTCTGGAGTGAATGCAGCTTTCGAGCCTGAGAACGCTTCCCAGATCATTGCAACATCTTCAAGAGTCGTTGTTTCATTCAAAGATACACCGAGTTTTCCACCACCGAAGTTTCTGAAGTTCATTTGCATGCTTTCAGATTTCGTAATGATCGCAGCAGCCTTGTCAGTCGTGACAGTCACAGTGTCGAAGAAAGCGCCCGGAGCAACTTTAAAACCAAGTTTAGTCAAACCTTCAGCCAAGATGCCTGTCAAACGTTGTACGCGTAGAGCGATTTTTTTAAGACCTTGTGGTCCATGGTAAACCGCATACATCGACGCCATGTTTGCAAGAAGCACTTGAGCAGTACAGATGTTTGAAGTCGCTTTTTCGCGACGGATATGTTGTTCACGAGTTTGCAAAGCCAAACGCAATGCACGTTTGCCGTTAGAATCAACGCTCACACCAACAAGACGACCTGGCATCAAACGCTTGTGCGCATCTTTAGTTGCCAAGAAACCAGCGTGAGGACCACCGTAACCGAGTGGTACGCCGAAACGTTGAGAGTTACCAACAACCATGTCAGCGCCCCATTCACCTGGAGGCGTCAACAAAGTCATCGCCAACAAATCAGCAGAAGCTGTCACGATCGCGCCGTGATCCTTATATTTTTTTGCAAGTGCCGCGTAATCTTCAACAACACCCGAAGTGTTTGGATATTGGAAGAACACACCGAAGACTGGTTTTGCGAAATCATATTTCGCTGGATCAACAACGATCATCTCTAAGCCCAGTGGCTCAGCACGAGTGCCCAATACGTCGATAACGTGTGGATGCATCTCTGGAGAAACAACGAATGCTGTCGCTTTGTTTTTGCAAAGTGCATTTGCCATGAACATCGCTTCAGCAGCAGCCGTGCCTTCATCAAGCAATGATGCATTTGAGATTTCCATTCCAGTTAAATCAGTCACCATTGTTTGGAAGTTCAAAATTGCTTCCAAGCGGCCTTGAGAAATTTCTGGCTGATAAGGAGTGTAAGCTGTGTACCAAACTGGATTTTCAAAAACGTTACGTTGAATCACAGTTGGTGTGATTGTGTCGTGGAAACCCATGCCGATATAAGTTTTGAAAACTTTGTTTTTGCTAACCATTGATTTTAGGTGAGCGAGCAAACCGTATTCAGAAATACCAGTGCCAACGACGTTGTACTCGTGTTGCGCGCGGATTTGTGCCGGAATAACTTTCTCAACCATTTGATCAAGAGTTGAAAAACCAAGTGTCTTCAACATCTCGTGAATGTCTGAATCAGTAGGACCAATGTGACGGGGAATAAACTCATTTTTCGGAGACAAATCTGCGATTTTCATATGCACCTCAGGAAGGGACGATTCGCACGAGAGACTAGCACAGCCGTCTGTTGTATGAAAGATCTGTAAGGGCTTTCGCTGAGGTAATGCGAGGCATCGGAGGAAAGTCCTGAAAGCCGTTATCTTACAGTCTTTGTCGCCTGAAAAAGGGAGTAAAATGGAGTTGTTTAAGGAGGCGTTTATGAAAGCACTCATTGTTACACTTCTGTTGTTTGTCTTGCCTCAAATCGTGCACGGTTCAACCTATGAACCTCAGGTTAACGGGCAGGCGAATAGTGCGCCGAAGTCGGACGCGACGAAACAGACTGATATGAAGCAAACTGGTAAAACTCCGATTCGTTGTCCACCGGTGGGTCAGATGAATGCGACCGGGGAGTTGCACCAGATTTCTAAAAATTCGGTGGCTGATTGTCCGGCCGATGGGGCGATTAAAAACCACCCAGGCGATGGTAAGGGCAAAACGTTCGAAATTAGATAACATGCGTTAAGTAACTCCATTCATAGCATAACTATTCGTTTAATCAGGGTTTTCTAAAAACAAAGGAAACCCTGATTTCATTTTTATCGTCACATTGCAGTATTGTATAACACTTAGTACTTTACATTACACAGTACCTCGCCTTATACAGTAGTGGAGGTTGATTGATGAATGCACAGTTTAAAAAAGGCGTTCTGGAACTTTGTGTTCTGACGATGATAGGGCGCCGCGATTATTACGGGTATGAGTTGGTGGAAGAGATTTCTCAGATTCTGGAGATCTCTGAAGGCACGCTGTATCCGATTTTGCGCCGACTGACAGAAGAGAAGTACTTCGAAACTTATTTGAAGGAATCCTCTGAAGGTCCGCCACGCAAATACTATCGCATCACCAAACACGGTCGGGACTTCCAAAAAGATCAACACAAACAATGGCTCGAGTTTAACCAACAAATAGAAACGCTTATTGGCGGAGGAAAATCATGAATACACTTTGTAAATCAGTTTTCGCAGTGACAGCTTTGGCATTATCTCAATTGGCACTTCCAGCATTCGCAGCGAACATGGATACTGCGGTACGTTTCACTGCGCCTACACCAAAGGATGATTTGAAATTCGGTTTGGTTGACGGTGAGATCACTTTTGAAACAACAGATGGCAATGAAGTGATTTTTGAGGCCTCGGGTCGCAAAGATTCAAAAATGACAACAGACTTCATTACGATGAAAAAATCGGACAAAGAAGTTTCATTTAAACAAGAAGATGACACAGCTATAAAATCTGTGAAAGTTCAAATTCCCAAAAATTATAGCGGGGAACTTGCAGTGAAAACTGTTTCAGGAACTCTGACTTTCAAAGCGATCCCTTCCAAAGAAATGGAAGTTGAAACTGTTTCAGGTGAAGTGAACGGCAATGTCGCAACAGGTGAGCTTGCAATTCGCACAGTCAGCGGTACGGTCAACTTGCACAACACATTGGCTGCGAAAGAAACGAAAGTGAAAACAGTTTCTGGTGATGTGACTTTGAAACTAGCTGCAGATTCTAAATTCAAAATTAAAATGAAATCTATATCGGGCGATACGAACAATGCTATTGGCAGCGATAAGAATGCTAAAAATGAAGTGTTCGTCCAAACAGTCAGCGGTGACATCTCTGTAGAGTAACGAACATATCCACTAGTAAGTTGGATTATTTGAGAGAAAGATTTTTCACGATGAATAAAAAAGAGTTTTTAGATAAATTAAAATCTGAATTGATCAAACGCAAAGTCGCAGGACTTGATGAGATCATGGCTGATTACGAAGAACACTTTTCGCATGCCCTTTCGAGCGGAAAAAGTGAAACAGAAGCCTCTGAAAAACTCGGAAATCCGGTTGTTATCGCGCGAGCGTATGAAACGGACACTCTGATTCAAAACGTGAAAAATCCAGAAAAAGGTTTTGAGTTCAAGTTAGCACTTTCGGTTATCTTCCGTTTGTTGCTGCTGGCTCCAGTGAATTTCCTTATTATTTTAATACCGGGAGTAGTGGCGGCGTCTCTGCTAGTTGCAGGCTGGGCTACTGCCATTGCTCTTGGTAGTGTTGGTTTTGCGATACTTTCATTCCTTCCAGTGGTTGCTAGCCTCTCCCTCAATTTCTGGACATGGATTGCAGGTATCTTTACAAGCTTGGGCGTGGTGGGGCTTGCCGTGATTGGCCTGCTCATCATGTTCCAAATCACTAAGCTATCAATCCTTGCGCTGATCAATTATCTGCGCTGGAATTTAAGATTCGTTCTGGATAAATAGAGGAACTTTTATGACTGCATTTTCTAAAATCTTTGTCGGAACAGTGGCCTTTACTTTCGTATCACTTGGAATTGCGAGCTACGCTTCTAAACGTGCTTACGAAACAGATCCAGAGCTTTTGCAAAAGATCAGTACGCAAGCTCAAAAGCGCGGCTTCCAATTTCATGTCGGCAGTTTTGATTCAAGACCTGCGGCAACTGCCTACGAGCGTACCGAAGGCACATGGAGTTTTAAAACTCCTCAAGAACTTTCGATTGTGACAGTAAATGGGGACGTGACGATTGAAGGCATCAGTGGTGATGAAATCCACGTTGAAGCCGCTGGTGAGTTAGATCGCTCGCAAGCCAATCAATTAGTTGAAACTGTCTTTGAGGGTAACATGCTCGTCCTTAAAGAGCCTGAGCATGAGGCCGTTAAAGATTTAGCGATGAAAATCCAAATCCCGACGTCATTCAAAGGTCATTTAAAAATTGTGACAGTGGGCGGGGATTTGGTAGTTGAACGAGTGGAGTCTAAAAAGCTCTCTATTGTCACTGTGTCGGGTGATGTGCTTGCGAAAGACATCACAAGTCCTGAAGTATCTGTGGGTTCTGTGAGTGGTGAAGTGCGCGTCGAGAATCGCATTGCTGCGAACATCTCCGCTGCGAGTGTATCCGGAGATATCATGGTTCGTTTGATTGATGGTGAGAAGTCGACGATCGACGTGACAACAGTTTCTGGAGATGCACAAAGCCGTTATCCGATGGGACAAAAAGGCCAGCACACGGTGAAGGTTCATTCGACGAGTGGTGATATTGTTATTGAATAGGTTCTAGTTCTTCACGCGAACTAGGTTGTTGATACGAAAAAAGCCTGGGGAGACCCCAGGCTTTTTTTTATTCTTAGTGAAAATCGGCTGATCAAAGCCTGCGCGTACTACTTAGAAGCTTTCTTAGTAGCTTTACGAACGGCTTTTTTTGCAGTTTTCTTCGCTGCTTTTGGAGCGGCTTTTACTGTTACTTTTTTAGAAGATGCCTTCTTAGAAGTTTTAGCAGCTGAACCAGTCATTGTTTTTTTGAACAATGATTTTTCCAATTTCGTTTTTTGAACGATTGCTTTCTTTTTGTAAGCTTGGATGTTCTTTTCCAATGAATCAGCAGACTTTTTGATTTTAGTGATCGTGCTGTTCACTTCTTTTTCTAATTTCGCTTCAGAAGCGCTCAAAGATTTCACGATCTCTTGGTATTTCTTCCAAGCCATTTCGATTTTCTCGTCTTTAGTTTGATCGAGTTTACCTTTGATTTCATTTTCTTTCTTTTTGATCTCGTCACTCAATACTTGGAATGACTCAAGAAGATTTTGTACGTTTTTATTGCTAGAAAGGTTGCCCAAAATCTTTTGGAAAGTTGAAGTTGCCATAGAAAGACTCCTTTTGTTGATACCCGCTTTATAACATACTAGAGGGGAATTAGAACCCCCTCACGTTACTTTAACGTAAATTTCTCAGTTTCTAACCATACTTCGCGTGATGCTGAAAACAATCCAGGGAATTTATCGATGGCCTTCTCTCGTAAAGTCATCGCTTTTTCGCTGAGATAAGTCTTAATCGCCACTTCATCACGGACTGTGTAGATCACTGATACGTCGCGACTTGAGGCTTCCATCGCGCCGCCTTTCTTGAGTAAAAGCTCTGCATCGATGAAGCCATCTACTTGCAAAGTCTCGTTGATGTGTTCACTTCTGAGCCACGCCACGTACTCATCATAAATTTGATAATTCACTCTTAAATTAACGATATAGGTAACCATAATAACTCCAAAATACTTCGGCATGACCGAAGAGTAGACAGAATACTCCGGCGGAGCCGGAGTGTAGACAGCGAAATTCACTCAAAGAGTGAATTTGAAATCTTTAATCAACATTCCAGGGATCTTCTTACCGCCGAATGAACGGCCATGGTAAGTGCCCACTTCAGGATCAACATCTTGGAAGTTTGTGACCGCTTCTAGGTTTTCACCAAAGCAGTCATACATACTTTCATCAAAACGCAAATCCGCGATAGGTGCGACGATCTCGCCGTTCTCAACCCAGAAACACGCATAACGAGTCATACCCGTGATACGCGCTGTAGGACGGTCAGACCAGTTGATGTAGTGAAGATTTGAAAGGTAAAGGCCTGTGCCAAGCTCTTTCAAGATGTCTTCTTTAGCCAACGTGCCTGAAGAAATTTCCATAGAGCGAGGGCCTTCGTAACCTTCAGCCGCATTGCCAGTCACACCGTACTCTTTCGCAGAGCGCGAGCTGACCATGAAATTCGCCAATTCACCGTTCTTGATTAGATCTAAATTCTCAGGAGCGAGTTCGCCCAAAGAATTAAAGCGGTGAGTAAGACCCATGCCAAAGTTTTCGCGCAAAGAGAATTTCGGCGATAAAGATTTCTCTTTATCCGCGAGCTTCTTCATTGAGCTGTTACCTTGTTTGTAAGCGTTGTAGCTCATAGCTTCCCAACGGAACATACCAGCGATCTCAGCAACCGCGCCTGGAGCTAAATAAGTTCTGTAAGCACCTGGTTGCAGAACTTTTTTAGGTTTGTCCATCAACGCCAATTGGGCTTTGCTGCTTTCGAGTTGTTTTACGAAATCAGTTTGTTTCCACTCTGTACCTGCGTAAACACCCTTAACCGCTTTTTGACCGTTGTAGATCGAGAAATCCATGAAGAAAGACTCAGTCGCAAACCAGTGGCTTTGACCTTTTGAATTTCTATTTGCCGTGATCAATGGACCTGCAGTGTAAAGACCCGCGAAATCACAACCCTGTGCAGGAGTGACGATGGCTTCAACAACGTCTGCAGCCGCAAGCAATTTGCCGGTATGAGCTGATTCACTCGAACCATTGTTCGTCATCGGAACTTGGTAAGGATCTTCAGGCAACGTCGCAATTTCTTTGCGCAGGATTTCCAACCACTTCAAGCCTTGGGCTTGATCGTGCTCTGTATTGCCAGTCAGGTTGAATGAAGCATCGGCCGTGCGACCGTTGAATTGCACGCGGATTTCAAGCGACGTTTGTTCAACTGAAGTCGTTTGACGAACTTTGCTGTTATTAAAACGCACGAACAAAGTTTCTTCGGCATTAAAGTTTACAGAGATTTCTTCGTTCGGAAGAATCGCTGCTAAAACTTTATCGGCTACTTTATTGAAATTGATTTGAGTTCTAGTTGTGAAATTCATCTTAAGCTCCGAACACTTCAACGTTAGAGAACAAGCAATGTGGAGTCGCGTGACCCACACGGATGATCTGATTTGGTTCGCCCTTACCGCAGAATGGAGAACCGAAAACTTCTGTCTTCGCACTCACACCTTTAAGGCCATTCCAGAATTTCACTGTCGTGCCACGGTAGTTTGGATTTTTTAAGGTCTTCGTGATTTTACCGTTTTCAATCAATTGCGCATACTCGCAACCGAATTGGAATTTGTTACGGTAGTCATCGATGGACCAAGATTTATTGGCCTTCATGTAAACGCCGCGCTCAACAGAAGAAATCAAATCTTCCAAAGTTTGCGTGCCGCCTTCAAGGTTAATATTCGCCATACGATCAATCGGCGCGCGATTCCAAGATGAAGAACGGTAGTTCGCAACGCCTGGCAAATTCAAACGCGCTTGTGATTCTAAAGATCCCAAACCACGTTCCAACACACCATCTTTGATTAAGAATTGTTTTGTCGCTGCCAAACCTGTGTCGTCATAACCGTAAGAAGCCATCTCGCCTTCGATCGTTGGATCGAAAGTCACGTTCATCAATTTTGAACCGTATTGAAGGCTGCCGAAATCAGAAGGTTGAACGAAGCTCCAACCTGCGTAGTTTCTTTCGTCACCTAAAATTCTGTCATACTCAAGCGGATGGCCGATTGACTCATGCACTTGCAAAGTCATGATGTCGGGAGCCAAGATCAAATCCACAGTTTCTTCAGGGCAGTTATCAGCCGCAAGTAATTCAATGGCTTCTTCACCGGCACGTTGTGCACGCTGTGTAAGTGACGCGCGATCGAAAACTTCCGCACCGACTTGCAAACAGCGAGCAAGGCCACCACTGTCTGAACGCATTTGCACGTTGTTGCCATCAGCTGCTGTAACTGAAAGATCTGTTGATACGATTGAGAAGTTTTGTTCGATGTCAGCGCCTTCTGAAGAAACGTATTTCATATTCGTTTCAACGATCATCGCTGTTGCATTACGGCTGACAACTTTGTCAGAGACCTTCATCGCTTTTGTTGCTGCGACAAAAATGTCATTGATCTCGCCCGCAGAGATCGCATCCAAAGATTTCACGATCGGTGACGAGTAACGGCCCTTTGAAGCAATTCGTTGATCGAGTGTGAACGGGTGCACTTTGTGTGCAGAAGATTTTTTCGCCATCAAGAGCGCTTGCTCCAGAGCTCTTTTGACACCGCCATCAGAAATATCGCTCGTCGCTGCGTAAGCGAATTGTCCATTGACCAAAACCTCGACCATGATCCCTTCAGTGAAGACGATCGCGTTCGTCACAGGTTTTTCATCACGCACAGATCTCCATGTCGTTTTTTCAGAAAGCTGACGTAAACTGACCCAGTCGGCAGCGTTAGAAATGTCCTTCATGGTTTTATGCAGATTTAGCATGGATTCTCCTCTGAAATTTGGTTTTGTCATAGCGGTGTCAAAATGTCTTGGCAAGGCATTTGCTTTAAGAGTTCAGTAACTCCACGAAAGGGGAACGTTATGAGAATTCTTTACGCTCTAGCTGCAACATTGTTGATGGTACTTTTGACGAACTTGTCTTTGGCGACAGCGGCTGTACCGAAGACTCATGGCTCTTGTGCCCTTATGAGTGAAGGAATTTATAACGGATCTTGGATGAAGCACCGCATTGTCGCTGAGGAAGAGGTTCTATATGGTGCCAACGACATGGGCCGCGTGCTTGTGCAACTTGAAAACTTGCGCGGACAAGGTCTTTGCCAGTAATGTGGCAGGACTTTGAAACGCGATGAATACTTAAACCTCCATTGGAAACCCTATCCCGCTATGCCCGAGAATGCCTTGGGCGCGGGTCGTATTCAGCACATTGATCTCAATTCTAAAGCCCATCACGGTAAAGCCGAAATCGGTATCCTGCGTGACGGGAAAACTCTTCAATTTCAATTAGATCCAAAGCTTGCGATTTTAGATTGTTTAATTCCGGGTGATCTTATTGCGATCACGGCCCAGCACGATGTTTTGTTGTTAGCGCCAGCGCGTGCGAAACAACCTCGCGTTCCGTTTGTTCCTGAACAAGCTGCTCGTTGGAATCAATACGTGGCAGCAGTTCGTGGGTTCTTCAATCATCGTCAGTTTCAAGAATTGAAAACGCCGACCTTGGTGAAATGTCCCGGCACAGAACCCAATCTCGATATTTTTTCGACAGAGCTTAAAATCGGTTCGCGCCGTCAGAAATTATTTTTGCCGACAAGTCCCGAGCTGCATTTGAAAAAAGCATTGGCTTTAGGTGCTGAAAAGATTTTTGAAATCGCGCCGTGTTTCAGAAACGGGGAGATCACTGAACGTCATCAACCTGAGTTTTTGATGCTTGAGTGGTACCGTGCCTACGATAACTTATCTTCAGTCAAAAAAGATGTCATAGAGCTTGTCAGTGAACTGGCGCATGTGATGAAAGTCGCAGCTCCTCGTTCAGTAAAATCTTTTTCTGTTTCAGAGCTTTTCAAAATTCATTGTGATTTTGAATTTAGTCCTGAGACTTCGATTCCTGAATTAAAAGCATTGGCCGAAAAATTAAAAGTCGATGTTCGCAGTGCTGAGACAATTGATGATTTCTTCTTTTTGATCTTCATGGAAAAAATCGAAGCGCATTTGGATCCGCACGATTTGATTTTTGTCGAGAAGTATCCACCATACCAAGCAGCTCTGGCGCGCTTAACATCTGATGGCTGGGGTGATCGCTTTGAAGTTTACTGGCAGGGCATGGAACTAGCGAATGCGTTTCATGAATTGAACGATCCGGCGATTCAAAGACTGCGTTCACAAGAAGATCTTGATAAGAAAAAACAAATGGGGAAAGAAGAGATTTTCCTCGATGAAGAATTTTTCGTGTGCTTAGAAGCAGGAATGCCACCTTCCGGTGGCATCGCTTTGGGTGTCGAGCGTTTGTTTATGGCGCTGACAGGTGTGAAAGAGATCTCTCACACCAAATTGTTTCCGTATTCTTAATTACCTGAACAACGCAATACTTCTGTCGCGAACATCATTCTGTAATCTGGTTGAGTCGCTGATCCGTACATCTCGTTATACTTCGCTGTGATCGCTTTGTAATCCAAGCATTGGTTCACTTTCACAACTTCACGAATGCGTTTTGATTGAACGGTTTTGTTTTCAGCTGAAGCAAGTTTGCCTTCTAGGTCTTCATTTCTGAATGAATCTTCATCTGAGTCAGGCACTCCAGGGCGAGAGTTCACTTTGAAATCAGGCAAAATTCCTACGAGCTGATTTGTTGTTCCATCTGGTTGGTGAAATACCGCGATCGTTTGAGTCAGCATGATTTCAGGAGTCGACGGCATTTGTACCATGTTCATGACTGTGCCTTTGCCAAATGTGCGATCGCCAATGATCCAAGCACGCTTATAGTCGCGCAAAGCTCCCGATAGAACTTCTGAGGCACTTGCAGAACCTGCGTTCGTCAACAGCACCAGCGGCAAATTCGTTCGGTTCAGTTGGTAGTCGCTCATCGTGGCATCGTCCCAAGTCGTCAAGAAGTCTGTCGGATTTCCGTTAAGGTATTTGACGGAGGTAACAACTTGGTCCCCAGGTAAGAATAAGGAAGCGATGCAGACGGATTGGTCCAACAAGCCTCCACCATTGTTTCGTAGATCTAAAATGATCCCGCTTAAGTTTGAGCGTCTTTGGTTGCTTTCGATGACATCGCTAATTTTGTTGCAGGCATTTTTATCCATAAATGAATCGAATTTAATCGCAAGATAGTTTCGACCTTGTTCCTGCACAATGTGAGCTGTAACGTTTTCTTGTTTTACTTCAGCTTTGGTAATTTTGATCGAAAGCTTTTTTCCTTTGCGACGAACTTCCAAAGTGGAAGATTTTTTTCCGAACATACTGAGCACGTCATCAGGCGATTTATCCGCAGTTGAAATGCCATTGACGGAGATAATTCTATCACCCTGGCGAAGTCCCGCTTTCTTGGCTGGTGAGTCTTCAACGAGACCAACAACGATGGCCGCATTTTGAATTTTTGAATCAAGATAGATTCCATACATCGTCACGTCTTGAGCTTCACCCTTGATGCGTTCATTGTTTTGTTCTGTGAGTGAAAGATTAAAGTAGGCATCCGAGTTTTGATAGAAAGCAGAAATGTAGTAAGCCGCTTGTTTCGCCTCTGGTTCGCCAGCTTTCAGTGCTTGTTGGCGAATAAAATTCATCATGCTTGGTAATCTACCAACCGAGCTTTGGGCTGTTTCCTGTAGATACTTTTTATGATCCTCTGTCAGAGCATGATTGAGTTGTTTTGAATTTAAATTTTTAAACTTAGCAGGCACCTTGCCATCGCCGTCTCTTTCGATGAGTTGCAAGTCGCCAGCCGTAAAAATAACCTTTTTAGCTTTTATTTGATAATCGCGCATTTCTGCTGCTGTCGTAATGAATTGGTCATCACTTGTGTAAAGTGCTGCAAGTGCATTCACGCAATTGGCGTATTTCTCTAAGCTTTTTCCGCATTCGGCACGCATCATTTGATCTATGTCTTTGAAACCGAAGGTTTTAATTGCAGCCCATTGCTCATTCTCAGTGAGTTCTTTTTGAGCGTGAACAGTTTGTCCACCCAATAGAGACATCATCAAAAGACCAGCAGTGAAAGCTTTCGATACGGGATTATTTTTTACTCGCACGGGGACCTCCGAATTCGGATTCGTAAAAATTAGTTACAACGAAGAACTTCCATTGCGTATAGCAATTGATAGTCACCTTGGGCTTTTGAACCGAACATCAAGTCATGTTTCTCTAGAACATTTTTGTGATCGATGCATTTTTCTATGCGTGCAGCTTCCGCAGCCCGTTTTGGTTTGACAGCTGGGTTCACGCTCGCGTGAAGTGTGCCGACAACGCGGTCTTCGTTGCGGGGAGTGTATTCTTCATCATCTGTTGCATTAGGTTTTGATCTGACTTTGAAATCAGGCAAAACGCCGACCATTTGATTTGTTGTTCCATCTGGTTGATAGAACAAACCTGTCGTAGCAATCACCATGAGCTTTGGATCGCCATTGAATGCACCTTGCAAGAGGCTCATCACAGATCCTTTGCCATAGGTACGATCACCGATCATCCATGCGCGTTTGTAGTCACGAAGTGCTCCAGACAAGAGCTCCGATGCACTTGCTGATCCACCATTGAGTAAAATAGCTAATGGTAAATTTGTACGAGTAGCTGGAACCTGACTGAGTTCATAATTACTGAATGTTTTTAAAGTATCAACTCGCCCATTCGTACTTTTAATAGTTGTAACGACTTGATCTTTAGGCAGGAACAACGAAGCGATACATGCAGCTTGGTCGGTTCTGCCACCACCGTTGTTTCGCAAATCTAAGATGATCCCTTCAAGCTTTGCACGAGATTCAGCCTCTACAATCGCTTGGCTGATTTTGCGGCAGCTATCGCCATCCATGAATGTTGTGTATCTTAAAACTAAATAGGACCGTCCCTGCTTTTGCACGATGCTTGAGTTGAGGGTATCTGAATGAACAACCTGTCTTGTTACAGATATTTTGAGAGTTTGAAGTTTTCGTTGTACTTCAAACTTCCAATCCGCCTTGGTTTTGATCAGAGTAGTAAATTCTGCGGTAGTCATATTCAAGGTGTCTTTATCATCGACCTTTAAAACGCGGTCGCCTTGACGGAAATTCGCGAAAAATGCAGGGGAGTTTTCAACAACAAATTCGACATAAGGTCTGTCGTTTTTTACAGAAAATCCAGCGCCTAAAATGAGATCATCGTGACCTGCGCCCGATTGCGCCTCTTGGACAATGGCAGTTGCTGTTAATGAGAAGTAAGGATCAATTTGTCGAGTGTAGTTGGAAATGAAACCAGCAGTGATCTCAGCTTCCGTTTTTTCTTTGCGCTCTGCATTTCTGGCAAAACTAATAAGCTTTGGCAATTCAGGTGTATTTACAAATTCAGCTTCGAAATTACGACGCTGATCTTTTGCCATGGTTTCAGCAAGCTGCTTTGGTTTGAGTTTTTTGTATTGCTCAGGAATCAAACTGCCGTCATCTGTTTCGATGATATAAAAGGGGCCCGCTCTGAATAAGATTTTTTTAATTTTTATTTTATAGTTCTGGATATCTGTTTCAGTTGTGAGCAAATTTTTAGACGAAATGCTGTCGGCAGCAATCAAGCAAGAAGCGAAGTTCTGGCTACTACGATAGCACTCTGAATCGATGAATTCGTCCATGTTTTCGAAACCAAAATTCTTAATGTCTTTCCAAGCTTGTGCAGCTATTTTTTCTGCGCGTGTTTTTTCCTGCGCCTTTTCTTGAGCGGCATGAATAGTTTGCCCACCCAACAAAGTCGTCATCAATAAACCTGCTGTCCAAAATTTCGACATAGAACCTTTTTTCGCTAACACAAAGACCTCCAAACTCACCCTCCTTGAGGAAGAGCGATGCACATTACTAGAGAGCAAAAGGAGTGCTACGCCACAGTGAAAAAACATCGGAATTTCACTTGTGTCTCACATTGAGATCGCTCATAAATGAGGGAAATAATTGGTCGCTCCTTTGGAGGTCTCGATGAAATTTCTTTTAGCTTCATTCGCGGTTGTTTCTACTCTGATTTTCACATCCACTTCTTTCGCAGCAGATAAGCGTGTGTTCTCAAAAATCAATGCCGACGAAGCAGAGGTGAAAATCACAACGGAGTCGACGGACACTCCGCAAGCGGCGATGTATGTTGACGGTGTTGAGAACAAAGAATTCATTTCGATGATGCTCTCTGATGCAAAATCTCAGTTGGCGACTTTAGCGGCAAAAATTGCAAAAGAAAGTTGCGACCCTGATGACAAGTGCGGAGATGTCGAATTGACGAGCACAGTTTTGACGGCATTCAATCGCGGTGGCTGGCAGGAAGGTCATGGCGAACGCACGTTTTTTGTTGGATTTCGTTACTACGGTTCTGGCCTCGAATTCAGTTCTTCGCACATGGTAACGTTCTCAGAAGACGTCGTGGCGAATGTGGATCAAAATGATGAATATGTTGGCACCATCAAAAAATCTCTTAAACTTATTCGAGTTGTTGCGATTCCCTAGTTCTGTTTGATACAGTTTGCATATAAACGGAGATCACCACCATGAATGCAGCACAAACTTTGATCATGAATGCCCAAGATGCTTTGGATTTAGCGAAAAAAAATATCGCTGATGATAAACAACACGAAATGGTTGGTTACAACCTCGCGCAAGCTTCTGAATTATTCATGAAAGCTATTTGTGAAATGCGCGGCATCGAATATCCACGTAATTCAGCTGACAGCCACGATCTAGATCATTTGATGGAGCTGCTTGAAGAAGGTGGATTCTCACCGATTTCTTCTCATGAAGACGTGAACGCTTTGACTATCTACAATTCAACAGAAGGTCGCCACACTGTGCGCGATGCAGATCGTTTGGATTTGGAAGAGATGATTGAGCACGTAGAAGATCTCAAAACTCTTGTTGGCAAAACGCTTCGCGATTAATTTTTACGCAATCAGATTATAAGCCCATTGAAGTACAGTGAGCAGTCGAGGGCCCAATAACTTTTGGGCCTCTTTGTAAGTGACCCAGCGATATTCATGATGTTCCGGTGTTCCTAGTTCAGGGCTAATTCCCATCACCACTTTATCAGTTTTCACTTCCCCAAGATAATAGCGAGCGACTTTCCCATGATTATAGGGAGGCGTTTCTGTGAATCCTTCACCAAAGGGAAATGTCACATGGTCGATGCCGGTTTCTTCTTGCAGTTCGCGTTTAGCACCGCTCAAAGGATCTTCATCTTTTTCAACAGAGCCTTTTGGGAAGTCCCAATAATTAAAGGATCGAAGCAGTAAAAATTTAGTTCCTGCTTCGGTTCGGTGAATTGGAATGATACCTGTTGAAAGGCGCGGTCCTTTATTTTGCACTATCTCCACTCGTCAGCTAGCCAAGCCCATAATTCGGGTCTGCGTTCATTGAAATCAAAATGAGTTCCATCGAACTCTTGATATTGTAAATCAATTCCATGTTTAGTTAAAACATCTCGGATCTGTCTGGCGCCAAAATACAAATTAAAATTATCTCTTGTGCCGACTTCGAGGTAACACTTGGTCCACTGTTTGACGGCAGTTTTGCGTTCTTTCAAAAACTCAACAGGATCGTGCGCTTTCCATTTCTTCCAAACGGATTCACGCAGTTCGCCTGTTTCAATGTCGATCGGGAAATCCGCATTGTGCTCGCCTGATGGGGAATAACAAAGGGCCATGCAGATCGCATTCAAGGTCGGAAAGCCTTCTTTGCGCGTATGAATTTTGCCTTGCAAGTGTTGACTGCGAACTCCCGCAATCCCTTTGTGTTTTACGAGTGAAGGAATCGCAGTGTAGACGTCACCTAAATAGCAGCTTTCAAAGAATGAATCAGGAGCCATCGCTGCCACATACGGGAACATCTCTGGATATATTGATGCTAAATGAAGTGCGCCGTAGCCTCCTGAAGAAACTCCTGTCACGCAAACTTTCGTGCGATCAATCGGTAGATTATTCAGAACTGTTGGTAACAATTCTTCAACGATGTAGTCTTCATAACGTCCCATCGCTTTGGAATTTATAAACTGCGATCCACCCCAGAAAGTCCACGCATCCACGAACAAGAAAAATGCTTCAGGGCCCTGACGTTGTGAAACGCACTCATCTAATTGTTGTACAAAATTTTGTTCAAAGCCTTTGTCTGCTAGATATTTTGGACCGTTACCACCGAAACCCGAAAGCACAACAACCAGTGGAAGTAATTCACTTGGATTATCGATATGTGTTTGTGGAACGAGCAGGGGATTGTGACGAACCGTTGGATCATTCCAAGGATTGTTTTTCAGATGTTTTGAATCGATGACGACAGATTTAAGAATGAAATTCTCGAGTGCAGGCCATTGGAATTCGCTGATCATATGAACCTCTATAGCAGATAATAAAAAAGGCACCTGTCGGTACCTTTTTTAGTTTTTCAATTTTTGAAGCGGAAGAATTATTCTTCTTCGCCACCGTTGATGTCTTCTTTAAGTTCTTTACCAACTTTAAAGAACGGAAGTTTTTTCTCTTCGACGTTGATGATTTCACCAGTGCGCGGATTACGTCCTTTGTAAGCGCCATATTGGCGGTTCACAAATGAACCGAAACCACGGATTTCAATACGGTCGTCACGCATAAGAGCTTCAACCATAGAATCAAAAATAGTGTTCACCACAGTCTCTGCTTTGACTCGAGTAATTCCAGCTTTTTCGGAGATCAGATTAATCAAATCCGCTTTAGTCATGTCAGTTCCTTGGCCCTATTCTCAAAGTTCCGGTAAAGTATTGATATCTCTGTCGATTATACAGAAGCAAAAGGGGCTGACTACAAAAAATAGGCTGTTTGGCTCAATGCGTAGGCTAAGCTCTGTATTTTCCGGTGTTCAGAAGGATTTTACGGTAAGCATCGAGGGTTGTTTGCACCATTTTTGGGGTGTCAAACAGGTCCAAAACCTTCTGGCGGGCGCGTTCACCGATTTCGTCCACAGGCATTGTCCCCGAAAAGATCTCAACTAACAAATTACTCATAGAATCCACGTCAGCCGGGCGGAGGAGGAATCCATCGCGACCGTCTTCGATAATATTCGCAATCGGCGAAACTTCAGAACCCATCACCACTTTAGCTTGGGCCATGGCTTCCAAAGTTGAAGGCTCAAAACCTGTCGTGCGCGAACCCATATTGACGTAAACATCACCGAGCACGATGTAATCTTCCAAGTCCGTTTGTGGAACAGCACCTGTCATGATCACGCGACTGCCAAGTGCCAAATTCAAAACTTGGAATTCGATGTCTTTAAAGCGCGGACCGTTACCGACCAGGATCAAATAACTATTTGGTTTTTTGATCGCGACTTTTTCAAACGCACGCAGAAGCGGCATGAGTTCTTCCACTTCTGTCATGTCGTTAATCGCCACAGCGACATGCGAATTTTCCGGTAGGCCTAGGCGTTTTCTTAACTCGAGAGATTTTTCTTTCGGAGTCAAGTCACCCAATTCAATTCCATAGGGCACTGTGTAGGTGTGGAAATCCGGGTAAAGATAATATCTTTCAAGAATAATTCTTTGTTGCGGATTCGTGACGAAAACACCATCTGCTGTTCCCAACAATTGTTGATCGCCGCCGTAGTAAGTCGTCAGAAATTTATAGGCAACAGCCACTGAAGTGCTGAGCAAAGATCCCAAGGTATCTTGTCTCATCGCCAAGATCGCAAAAAGTTGCGACATCGCCGTGGCTTCTACGTCATAGGCCATCGCTACTTTGAAATCACTTTTTTTAGAAGCAATTCTATAACCTGAGCGATCAATACTGTGAACAACATGGAAGGGCTCTTCTTTATGAAGCTGCGCGAATTTTTGGCGAACTGCCATTTGAAAATTCATGCGCGAAAGGTTTTTATCGCCTTCATGAAGGTAAAAAACTCTGACGCCATCGCGAGTGACTTCAGGTTTTTTCAAAGCTGAAGTTGAAGAGATGACTGTGACTTTATGACCTTGTTTCGCTAGACCACGAGCAATCGGAAAAAGAAAACCGTGATCAGTGGCGCGACTCAAAATAGGGAATCTGAACGAGGTCAGGCAGATATTCAGATTTTCCGGGATTTTGTTCTTTTGAGCCATAGCTGATTCTAGCTTTGGCACTGTGAAATTTCTAGGAATTTTAACGCCAGTTTTTCTGAGTCAATGCTCGACTATAAAGACGGTTGAGCTCATTGAGAGAACCATCAATCACTTGGCGATCATGTTCAATCGTTTCGGATAAAACTTCAGGCAATTTGAAGTGAGGTCGAGTTAAAAGTTTAATCAGGTCGCGTTGTAAATGACGGGCATCTACGATCCAGCAGTTGACTGCGTTTCTCCATAGAGCCGAATGCACACTTGCTTGGCGAGAGTCTAGGATCAATGAACACTTTGTTTGAATCGCACGGAAATAAAATTCAGTGATATCGATGGGTGAATAAGTTTGGCCTGCCAAAACGAGCGCTTCACATTTTTCCATCAACTCACGACAATCGGTTGCTGATAAAGATCCCGTGACACCCCAACTTTGTCCTTGGCCAAAGCTTTCAAACCAGGCTGCGAGTTTTTTTCTTTCACGAAGTGGCCAGTGCGAATAAGAGCCCCACAAAATCACCGGATTTTTTTGTACTAGGGCACGCAGGTGATCGAAGTATTCTGAGTCGGGATCAAATCCAGGTTCATTAAATGGCACGAGGAAAAACGGTTTATCTTTCCATTGTTCAATCAGGTTTGAAACAGCTTCGATATTTTCGCCCGATTCTGTTGTTTGACCTGCAAGATTTAAAACAGGGGGCAAGATCCCACGGCCCTGACGAGGTGAGCGCGTATTCAAGCCACGTAACTGGCCTAAAGTCTCGATCGTGGGGCACGTGATGATGTCGCTTTCTTCAACGAGATAACGAACGGGATTTGTTCTTTTTAAACCGCGACGAATATTTAAAAGCGAAGTTGTCAGGATGCATGCAGGATGAGACTTCGCAAAAGTTGCGAGCATCATCTGAGCAGTGTTGAGTTTGTCTTCTTCTAAAAGCAAATGCAGAATCTGTGGTTGTAGACCAAAAAGCCCCGGAATAATTCTGAGACCTTCGAGCAAATTCCATTTTTTGAAATAGCCCATGAATTCAATGCCGTGAGTGTCTTCGACGCTTTCGCCGTGGCTCGTAAGGAAAATAACTTCGTGTTGCTGAGATCTCAATGCTTCGGCAAGTTGCCATGAAGTCTGATTTGCTTTCTCAGTAACAAGAATTATTTTTGCCATTCCAACCCCAGAGCTTTGTAGATTCGGTGAAGGATTTTGCGATTGGCTTCAGGAATATTCCTATGCTTGAGCTCTTCTGGATGGATCCATTCGAGCATCATATGATGCTTCGCTCGTGGTTCGCCCTTCCAGTAAAGTATTTCATAGAACAAAATGAGAATCCCTACGTCACCGTAAGAATGAGTGCAAGCCAGCTTTAGGTCGCCGACTTCGGCTTCGATTCCTAGCTCTTCATCGAGTTCACGAGCCAGAGCTTGCTCTGGAGTCTCGCCACTTTCGATTTTTCCGCCTGGGAATTCCCATTGACCAGCTAGTGAGTTGTTTTCAGGGCGTTGACCGACGAGGATTTTTCCATCCTTACGTAGAAAACCAGCAACCACAGGGATCCAATGTCCTTTGCGGATTTTTGATTTTTTACCATTTGCTTTGGCCGCTGCCGTACTATCTTCGCTCATGAAACTTTCTAGCCACATCTAACAAGAAGTGAGGTCCGTGGAAAATGAGTGCAGAGTAAATTTGAACAAGATCTGCTCCCATTTGCAATCTTTCAAAGACATCTTCTGGAGACATAACGCCCCCGACACTCACTAAAAGCATGTCTTTGCGTTTATTGCCTAAGCTTTGAACAGCAATTTCGAGGGCTCGACGCGATAACAGCCTTAATGGTGCACCCGACAAACCACCTTCATTGGGGAAGTGACAATTCGCAGGGCGACCCAAAGTCGTATTCGTCAGCACCAATCCATTCACACCGATGTCAGCGCAGTTTTGTACAGTCTCTGCCAGTAAATCTTCCGGCATGTCGGGGCTGAGCTTTACCAAAATCGGCGTAGGTTCAAAGTGCGAAACGCGATCAATAAGCGGAGCTAAAAGATTGCGGAGGTTTTCGCGACTTTGCAATTCACGTAAGCCCGCTGTGTTGGGGCTGGAGATATTCACAACATACGCATCAGCCAGTGGTCTGAATTTATCGATCAGATAAATATAGTCGTTCACCGCATCTTTGTTTGATGTCGTTCTGTTTTTTCCGATGTTCACAAAAATCGGAGTACGATAGTTGGGACCATAGAATGCAAGGTTATAAAAAACCTCTTCAGCGCCATGGCTTGGAAAACCCATCTTATTCCACATCGCTTGCAGATTCATATCGCGATCCATGATTTTTCCAGGATTCGCAGATTGTGAACGAGGTGTGACGGTACCAATTTCTACGAAGCCACAACCGAGATTCCACCATTGACTGATGTTCTCGGCATTTTTATCAACGCCGCCAGCAATACCAACAGGATTTTTAAATTCAAGTCCCTGCCAATTAAAGCTGCGCCATTCTGGAGTTTTGCGACCGTGAAGAAGAGAGTAGAGCGGTAAAGCAAATGGGCTCAGATCATGAGCCCATTGCGGTGGTAATAATAGCCAAGGCTTAAGTAATGACATACTTGAAGCCTACAATAATTACTATCTAGGGTAAAGACCTCTTAGAAGCATCGCTTTCTCAAGACGTTGAACTGATACCGCCATTGCAGCAGATCTCATATCAACTTGTTTCTCTTGGTGAAGCTTCCAGCCAGTGTCGAATGCTTTCGTGATGATAGTTTTCAATTTACCATTCACTTCTTCTTCGTCCCAGAAAAGAGCCATCGTATCTTGTACCCATTCAAAGTAAGAAACGATAACACCGCCACCGTTGGCGATAACGTCTGGAGCGATAAAGATACCACGTTTAGTAAGGATTTTTGTAGCCGCATTAGTCACAGGACCGTTTGCACCTTCAACGATGATCTTACATTGGATCTTTTCAGCGTTGTGAACGTCGATTTGATTTTCCAAAGCGCATGGGAAAAGAGCATCACACTTAACTTCCAACAAAGCTTCGTTAGAAATTGGTTGTGAATTTGGATAGCCCTTCAAGAATTTGTGCGCTTTTACGTACTCAATCACTTCAGGGATGTTCAAGCCATCACCGTTGAAGATACCGCCACTCACGTCAGAAACCGCTACGATTTTAGCGCCACGTTGGTGAGCAAACAAAGCTGCGAAAGAACCTACGTTACCGAAACCTTGGATCGCGATAGTCGAACCCTTCATCGGCAATTGGTGTTTTTCGAATGCTTTTTCAGCTACGTAAACAACACCCAAACCCGTTGCATGGTTACGACCCAAAGATCCACCGATCTCAACAGGCTTACCAGTTACAACACCCGGTTGCGCAAAGCCACCTTGCTCTTGAGAGTAAGTGTCCATGAACCAAGCCATTGTTTGTGGATCCGTGCCCACGTCTGGAGCTGGGATATCTTTAGTTGGGCCAACGAATGGACCAATTTCAGATGCATAACGACGAGTTAGATTTTGTTTTTCTGTACGAGAAAGTTTAGTTGGATCAACAGTGATGCCGCCTTTAGCGCCGCCGAGTGGAAGACCTAACACCGAGTTTTTGAAAGTCATCAAAGCTGCAAGACCCACTACTTCAGAAAGGTCTACGTTTTGATGGTAACGGATACCACCTTTGTAGGGACCTAGTGTTGGTGAGTACTGAACGCGATATCCAGTGAAAACTTTTACGCTGTAGTCGTCCATACGAACTGGAACAGATACAGTGATGCAACGACGTGGACGTTTCAAACGCTCCAACACGTTGGGATCGCAATTAATAATTTTTGCTGCTTCGTCTAGAGTTTGGATTGCATTTCTGAACAACGGGCCATCATAGAGTGGCTCAATCTTGTGTTCCATTATTATTCTCCATTTTGCTATTGCAAGTGCAGAGTCTAATGGAGCAAAAACTCAGAGTCACGGGGGAAAAACCTGATGACTCAGCGACTCTTTGTCGGTCAGAATTAGGCCTATGCTTCGGTCGAGTTTTGTTTTCAGTACGTTTGTTTTTGTGTCTTTTGTTTTACCTGCTTTCGCGGGCTCAAATTTGAGCCAACGGCAGTTTATTGAACAATTTAAAAGCCCATTTATGTCTATGCCGGAAGAGGGTTCACCGCTCTTCGCAGACAACCCGGGGCGTTATCCGGCCAGCCTTCATTTCTTGCTCGAGAGTGTCTTAGGCTGGGTGCCGACGGGGCAGGTAAAAGTTGTCGATGATGCTTGTAGCCCCGAAGTATGGGGACGCCGCTTACAAGATCCGCGCATTCATACCAATGTGCAATTGCAGGGAGCACTCGTTCAAAAGTACTTCCGTGATTGCGAGAAAGAACTTTCAACTGGCACAACCAGCACGTTGATGAACGGACTGCGTATGATGACGATGAAGTTTAATCCGCAAGGACATCCATTCATGCGCCGTGTGGTTTTCAATATGCCAGGCGGTGTAAAGCTGAAGGGTTTGTTGGGACTTAAAGGCGATACGAAAAAGCGTCCCCTTGTTATTATTCGTCTTGGAATTTTTGCGAATGTCGAAGAGTTCATGCCTGAGCGTGCATGGATCATGATGTTGTTTGAACAATCACCGTTCAATGTTTTGGTGGTTGAGAATATGACCTCTTCTGATTTCATCGAAAATAATTCGAAAGTTTCTTTCGGCGGTTACGATGAAGGTTTGCAAAACATTATACTGGCGAAAAGATTTTCTTCAGCGAGTGAGCCCATCAGCAGTTTGATTGATAGCATTCACTTTTTCGGTGTGAGCTTAGGTGGCCACGGTGTTTTATTCGCATCGCTTTTGAATGATTTAAATTCCCCTGGCGATAAGCCGTTGATTAATAGTTTTTCGTTGATGTGTCCGGTTGTGAATTTAAAGCCATCGATGGAAAGTTTAAAAAGCAGCGGCTTCAATGGGATGGTCGCCGATATCTGGTCAGAACATCGTCTTGCACCGTTAGTAAATAAATTTCCTGCACTGAAGAAAGCGCCGATGTTCCACTTCATGGAAAATGCCATCGGCGAAATGATGAATAGCTACTCGGGTGGCTTGTCGTATATTCCGAACGTGCGTTTACCTGAAGGCATGAAAGATACGCAATTCGTGTGGGAGCAGAATAACTTCTGGCCTTACTACAAAAACGTGAAAGAGCCCGTTTTGATTTTTGCGACTCACGAAGACCCCGCTGTAAATTTCAAATTGAACTCTCAAGAGATTCAAAACAAAACTTTGAAAATCGCGAGCAACAACATCCGCGTAGTTGATTTGCCAGAAGGTGTTCATTGCACGTTACCGATTCCTTATGATTGGAATGCGATTTCCACATTGTTGCAATCATATGTGCTGTCGCACTCTCCAGGATTTAAAACGACTGAGCGAAAAATCGAAATGGATCTTTCTGAAGAGTGGCCAGCGGATTTCTTTACAAGTTCGATGAAGACATCGTTTAAAATGGATTGGCCAAGCAAAGACAAAAACTTTGTGAACTTGGAAGTCGATGCTCGAAACGGTGACGGCAAAGAAAAAAGCTTCGCGATGAGTTTGCCTTTGTCTGAATTCGATTACTTTTTCCGTAACAAAGAATTATCAAAGTCCGAACAGCAAATGATGACTCGTTGGTTAAATCAAAACGTCAAAGTTCAAATTCAAAACAAGAACTTGAAAATCCTTTGGCCCGTTTTGTAAAAGACCGACTAACAACAAGGTACGGCGTACCTTTTTAAAATGCACACAGCGCAAAAAAAAGCCGATCTTAGATCGGCTTTTTTTATTTCAATTGCTCTGCAAAATGCTCTGATTTTTCTGCGAGTTTTTCCATATAGCCGCGAACATCTTCTTGCGCTTCTGGGGAAAGCTTCCTGAATGGGACGATGTGTTCGTCAGGAACATATCGAAAAGTAAAATTGATTCTGCGAGTTTCGAAATTCGTGATGTCGTTGAGTTTGAAAAACTTTTTGCTTTTGTTTTCCACTCTTTGAACACGGTGGAAAAGTTGCTTTTTGAATTTCTCTCCAGCAAAGATTTGCAGCGAACTGTCTTCAAGCCATTGTTGGAACACGACTTCCGATCTTGATTCCGTTCCTTTACTGGAAACGAATTGGAACATGGCTTTTTCGCCGAATGAAACCGAAGCAACGGGACCTGGTTCGAAGTCTTTATGCTCGCCCACGCGTGCGCAGTCGATGCGTTTGCCATCTTCTGTGACTTGATCGCCGTAGTAGTTGATCAAACAAGTGTTGAGGTGCCAGCCACGAGGAATGTCGCGGGGTTCGAAACTTTCTTTCACAAGCGTTTCGATTTTCTCGACGATGTATTCCAAGATCGGTGGATATTGTTCGCCGGTTACGCAGCGATTTTCAATGCCCTTTGGTGGGTGATAGTAATTCAAACATGCGAACTGCCAATTGCGGAGCCAGTATACCGGGCGCAGCAAGGGGCGTTGTTTTTGGTTTGCTGGGGGAGGGTTGTTTTTTGAATAACGCATCTCCCAGATCGGGTAGAGGGTGTTTAAGTATTTTAGGATTTCTTCTTTTTCACGAGCCGAGATGTAATCTTGTTTGTAAACAAGACCGCGCGCACCCTGTTTAGGGGCTGGCTTATCATGACGAGCGCCGCCATTTTGGGGGCGGTTGTTCTTAAAGGATCCTTTGGGCTTAAACATAAGCGGGGGTTTTATCACTTTTGCATGACAGAGGCTACTCTCTGGTTTACAAAATACTCTCGGAGGATGAAATAATGACAGCACCTGTAAAAGTCTCAGTCGGACCTAAAGAAAAAGAGCTTCTGATCAATCAGATTCCTGCTCTGAAGGGACGAAAAATCCTCATTATCGGTGATGTCTGCGTTGATGAATACGTGATGGGCGATGTTCGCCGTATTTCTCCAGAAGCCCCGGTTCCCGTTTTGGACGTTGAAGAAGAAGACGTTCGTTTGGGAATGGCCGCCAACGTTGCGCAAAACGTAGCAAGCCTTGGTGGCGAAGCGATCTTGGTTTCTGTTGTTGGTAACGACACGGGCGCCAACTTGTTGCGTGAGTTGTGTGCGAAATCTGCCGTCAATTCTGAATATCTTGTTATCGATAACTCTCGTCCAACAACTCGCAAAATGCGTGTGATGGCAAAACATCACCACGTTGTGCGTGTCGATTACGAAGTTCGTAGTCCGTTGTCTGCTGAAACTGAATCTGCATTGATTCGCAAAGTAGAAGAATGTGTTGATCAAGCGGATTGCGTTGTGATCGAAGACTACAAAAAAGGTGTTGTTTCAAGAAACGTCATCGAAAAAGTGGTCGCGATTTGCAAACGTCACAACAAACGCGTGATGGTCGATCCACATAAAACTTCTTCAGGTCCATTCTATCAAGGTGTTGATTTGATCAAACCAAACTACGACGAAGCAGTGACTTTGGCGGGGATGGATTTCGATGATCTTCGCAATAATCCAAACAAAGTTGTTGAAGTCGGCCAGGCGTTGCAAAAAATCACAGGCGCAAAAGAAGTTGTTTTGACTCGTGGTAAAGACGGCATGGTGATCTTCTCTGGCAACGACATCACCGAAGTTCCAACCTACGCACGCAAAGTCTTTGACGTGACGGGCGCAGGCGACACAGTCATCGCAGCTCTTGCTTTGGGTCTTGTATCAGGCTTGTCTCTAGTACACTCATGCATGCTAGCGAACTTCGCAGCAGGCGTCGTCGTCGGCAAAGTCGGTTGCGTTCCATGCGAAATCCCAGAACTAAAAGAATACATTTTGACGACTCATTAAAAGGTACCTGCTTCTTTTTCCAGAAGCAGTGCTCCAGAATTCTGGAGTTAAGTGTCTCATCTTGAAACGTTGACATTAAGTTAGAATAAAAACTTTAGCTTGTCCTCGTTTTAAACCGATACGTTAGTCATGGGTGAAGATAAAAGACCAGATGTGTATTCGGTGAAAAGTGAACGCAAAGGCCTCGGTGGATTCATTGAGAATCTTTTGCGGGAATTCAAAATCGTTTTTCATCTTGTGATGCTCGCACCGTTGTACATGATTGGTGCTGCTTGTATCGGCGCAGCTCTTCTACCTGGATTTTATCTTTTCACCGCGATGAGTTCTTGGACTGCCGGACTTTCAGAAGGCATGCGTTTCTGGATGCTCGGTTGCAGTCTCGGTGCTGGTTACTTCATGTATGGCTTTTCGATGATTGTGATTGCACCGACGTTGAATTTTCTTTTCCGTACAAGTTTAAAAGAATGGCGCGGACCTTATTATTCTTTGCCAGCGATTCGTTGGTATATTCATAACGGTCTGACTTATGTTGTTCGTTATACTTTTTTAGAGTTCATCACACCGACGCCGTTTAATTTATTTTTCTTCCGCATGATGGGAATGAAAATCGGTGAAGGCACGATGATCAATACTTCGATGATTTCAGATCCTTCAATGATCGAGATGGGTCGCAAAGTAACTCTCGGTGGTTCGGTCACGATCGTTGCTCACTATGGGCAAGGTGGTTTCTTGGTTCTCGCTCCAGTGAAAATCGGCGACAAAGCAACAATCGGTTTGCGCGCAATTTTGATGGGCGGAGTAACCATCGGTGAAGGTGCGAAGATCCTTCCAAACTCTGTTGTGTTACCAAAAACTCAAATCCCAGCAGGCGAAACCTGGGGCGGAGTACCCGCACGAAAAATCGAAGCCCACGAACTTGCAAAATCCGCTTAAGCGGTTAAGTGAATTTTGTAGTTGAAGCCGTCTTTTTTTAATGAATCTCTTAGTGCCAATTGAATGAGCGCCATTTCTCCAATACCAATTTTCTTTGCAATTTTCGCGGCCCTGGCAGGTGAAGGAATTCTTCGGCCCTTTTCAAGGTCATTTAAATTCTGAACAGAGATTCCCAATTTTTTTGCAAACGCGGTCTGAGAAATTTCATCAGCAGTACGCCAAGATTTTAAAACGCTTCCGAAGCTGATTGCGCCGAATTGTTTTTCGAGTTTTTCAAATGTCGAAAGTTTTTTAGTAGTCATGCTTATGCACCTCTAGGATAAGGATGTGAACCTCTTCCTCAATAACCTTATAAATTAATCGATAAGATCTGTTTAATCTAATCGATCTTTGTCCCCATCGATTTCCTTGGAGAGGTTCATCGTGATAGCCCTTTTTCAAGCGGACCGATCGCATGCCAAAGGCCTCTAATTCAAGTACCCACATCTTAATCTTTACTTGCAAATTTTTCGGAATTCTTCCGAACTGTTTAATAAAAACTTTGCTATGCGAAACTCGTGTGCCCAAAGGGTACTCTCCAGAAAATACTTCAATTTGAAGTAAAAATCAATCTTGCCATTTAGCTATGCAAAAATGTTCCAGAATTAGTTAGAAATAAGGCGAGAAACGGCCTTCAGATTGGTTTGATTCTCGGATAATTTCGCGGTGCTTCTGCAGAAGTAAGCAGGTACCTCTGTTTAGGTCCCGCTCTTGCAATTGCGAGAGCCTATGAAAAATTTGAGCGTGAAACAGATTTTAGCGGTGGGGCTTTTCCTTGGGACGGCCTTCGGTGGCACTTTTGCCTATTCTTTTGACAATGGCTTTGGCTGTAACTTCAGTCCCCATGACCCGCACTCTCCGGATATTCGTATGTACCGAGGGGAGTATAAGGGCCGCTGCATGGACACCTCAGCGAAGCGTGCTGTTCAGATTTTAAATCAAAAAGATCAAGATCACGTGACGATTTCGAACTACCGCAAAGACGGGAAGTTCTACACGGCCGAGATCCCATTGCATTACTTAGAAAAAGTGAGCTACCTCGTTGTCGACTTGAATCCGAAGCCTCTTAACTTTGGCGGTGGGATTAACTTCTCGCACACTGAATTGCGTTTTAAATTTTCAAAAGCCGATGCCATTAAACTCACTCCACAAAATCCAACAGACACGGCAACGACAGATGGCGACTTTGTCGTTTCATACAACTTCATGGGCCCTGTGGGAGTGGACTACAACCCGATGGCGGGTTTTGATGATCAGCTTTACGGGGGCGTGCTGCAATTTTTCTCGATGCAGGATGAAGTGCAAACTCGCTTTGTTAAAAGAAAACTCAACGTCTACGAGTTGCCATTCAGAATGTCGGCGCAAGAGGGTGCAAAGCTCATTTTGCAAGCCGCTCGCACCAGTGAAAAGCTCGCTTACGATTCGCTTTACGATACTTGGACAAACAACTGCACAACGAAGTTGTATGACATCATCGACGAGGCCCTTCAGCTCGATGTGAAACCGTTTAAATTTACTGCGGCAAGAGCGGCCGACACGGGCATGATCCCCGGGTTCCTTGAGCTCGATGCACGCGGTCTGTTGCTTCAAGACACGAAGCTTTCTTCGGTGAATGCTCAATTCGGATATAAGCAACTTCCAAGCTGGAGCAATATCTACTTCGGCTATTGGGAAGGTAAAACTGTTCGCGACGTCAAAAAAGCCTTTTGGATTCTAAAATAGAGTGCTAAATACCCTCCACACATAATCCTTAAACCAAAGGGACCAACAAAGGTCCCAGCTGTAACAAGCAACGGCTGTAATAAGCCAAGGAGCCCCAGAGATGGAACAAAGCCAAAACAGCGCACTCGCGCCTGTGAACTACACTGACGATAACGTCGCAAAACCCCTCGAAAACCAAGCTGTTAATATTTATTCGTTAACACTCGAAGATCTGAAAGCTTACATCAAAAGCAAAGGCAAAGAGCAGTTCCGCGCTCAACAGATTTTCAAATGGGTTTACGAACAACGCGTAACCGATCCAGAGCAAATGACGAATCTTTCAAAAGATTTCCGTCAAGCGATGCCAGAACTTTTGTCATTCGATTTGCCGCCAGTACTTCAACATTTGAAGTCAGTGGATGGCACTCAAAAATTCTTGTTCGACATGAAAGATGGCAACTCGGTGGAAGCTGTTGTGATTCCGTCTGAAGGTCGTCTGACTTTGTGTATCTCTTCTGAAGTGGGCTGTAACATGGCCTGCAAATTCTGCTTCACTGGTAAGCAAAAACTGAAACGTCGTTTACGTACTGAAGAGATCATCGGTCAATTCATGCAAGTTCACGATCGTCTTCAAGAAGGTCAGCGTATCTCAAACATCGTGTTCATGGGTATGGGCGAGCCACTTGATAATCCAGAAGCAGTTTTCAAAACGATCGACGTTTTGCATTCTCCATGGGGTATCAATATCTCTCGTAAGAAAATCACAGTATCGACTTCAGGTATCGTGCCTGAAATGTGGCGTATTGCTGATGCCAAAGTGCGCATCGCAGTCAGCTTGAATGGTCCTAACGATGAAATCCGCTCGCAAGTCATGCCAATCAATAAACGTTGGCCGATTGCTGAGTTGCTTGCTGAGTGCAAACGCTACACAGACGCAACGGGTGAGAAAATCACGTTTGAATATGTGATGATGAAGGGCGTAACAGATCAAATCGATCACGCTCGTCAGTTGGCGAAGCTGACTCGTCACATCCCATCTAAGATCAACTTGATCCCGTTCAATGAACATCCAGGTTCAGGTTTTGAGCGTCCATCAGATGAAACGATTGAAGCGTTCCATCAAGAGTTGGCAGGCTTGGGAGTCCATGTTCTATTACGTCGTTCAATGGGTCGCGATATCTTTGCAGCATGTGGTCAGCTGACTACGATGAAAGACCGACCTGAAGGTATGGACATTTCAAATTCGAGCCTTGCAGGTATGCCGAAGTTCCGTCGTGAACAACTAAAGCAAATGCAAGCTCAAGCAAACGTGCAAGACAATCAATAAGGCGGGGAAGATCATGTCTGAAATTTTAGTAGTAGGAAGCTTAGCTTACGATTCAATCACAACTCCATCAGGAAAAGTGGACCGCGCATTGGGCGGATCTGCGAATTATTTCTCTTTGGCAGCGTCTTTGTTTTCAAAAGTGCGCGTTGTCGGTGTTGTCGGTGAAGATTACGATCAAGCTGACTACGAGATGTTGAATTCTCGCGGTGTAGACCTTGCGGGTCTTTCTAAGGTTCCAGGTAAGACGTTCCATTGGGCGGGTTCTTACGAAGGTGACTTGAACGAAGCAAAAACTTTAAAAACAGATTTGAACGTTTTTGAACACTTCAATCCACAATTGCCAGAACATTTCCGTCATTCTTCATTCGTGTTTTTGGCAAACATTGCTCCAGAATTGCAATTGCAAGTTTTGGAACAAGTGAAGTCTCCAAAGTTTGTTGGTATGGATACAATGAACTTCTGGATCTCAATCAAAAAAGAAAAACTTTTGGAAGTTGTTAAAAAAGTAAACCTTGTGTTGATCAATGAAGGTGAAGCAAAAATGCTGACTGGTGCTGCCAATGCCATTTCTGCTGCTCCGATGATCGCTGCAATGGGCCCTGACGCTGTTGTTATCAAACGCGGTGAGTATGGCTTTGCGATGTACACAAAAGCAGAAGGTTACTTCATCTTGCCTGCAATGCCGATCCCTACAGTGATCGATCCAACAGGTGCGGGTGATACTTTCGCGGGTGGCTTCTTCGGTTACCTTGCCGCTCAAAAGAACGTTCCAACAGTAGCAAACCTGAAACAAGCCTGCATCATGGGCTCGATGATGGCTTCGCACACGATCCAAGATTTCTCTGTAAAAGCACTTTCAAAAGTGACTTTGGGAGCTCTTGAGACTCGTCTTCAAGATTATAAAAAAGTGATCACGATTTAGTGATCCAATTGGGTGGGCCTTCGTCGCTTGCGAAGTAGGCCCACTTTATCCTTCTGTTAGTTAAAAAGTCCGAGCTCAGCACAGACCAAAACTGCTGCCAGAATCAATAGACCGACAAATCCCATCATTAATTTCGTTTGAGTGCTCATCGAGGCATCTTCTCATTCTGAGACATTCCAGATCAAGGTCCTAATGCAGGCGGCCCTATGTAATTGGCCTCAAGAGAGCGTGTTTATTTTCCGATATGTTCATAGAGATGAGTAAACGGAAAAAGAGCAAATCTGCAGCAGCTGAGAACTTAATTGAAACTCTGATGGGTGACCTGAAAGAGATTCAAGGGGAGTCTTCGTATCACGAAGGCCACGGCAGTGCTGCGCCTAAGCTTGAAAGTAATCTTTGGGATCAGCTTGAAGCGGGTATGGAGAAAACTCTTGATGAGTCTGAATTCACAGGTGGTGCAGCAGCACATACACGTGGTGAATACAGTTCTAGCGAAGAAGATTCCGTTTACAGACAAGGTAACGAAGAAGAGTATCTCGACAGTCGCACTTCGGCTGGCATGATGCCGGAAGGTTTTGGTCAAGTGCCAGAACTGCCTCCATCAGAAATGATCTTCCAAGGTTCTGAGTCAGATAACGAAATCAGCGTCTACAAGGGACCAGAGATTGGCGAAGGCCAATATCAGTCTCCAGATGATTTACTTAAAGAAATGCAAGCAGAGTCCTTGTATCAAAAAGAAGAGAAGGTTATCGACGATGCGACAAGCGCGATCGATTATCAAAGCCCTTCAGGCATGCTTGAAGATAGAACGATAGCTTTGCAAGGTAACAACAGCTCAGCAGTCGGCAATAACAACACGGCATCTGTGAATGACAACGAAAAAACAATTGCAGTGGAAGGTTTTGCGAATGCGAAACTAGGTCCACGTCGTCAATCTTCAGATGTTGATGTCAAAGTGAGCATCGGTGGTTATCGCGGTGGTGCACGCAGTGGTGCTGCGAACGTGATGACTTCAGTAGATGCGACTCTTGCACAAGCAGAGAACTTAAAAATTGCTCAGCAAAGAATTTTAGATTTAGAAAAAGAAGTAGAAGCTCTACGTGCTGAAAACGAAGAGTTAGCTTCTGCTGGTGAAATCGTGCGTTCGCGTACTGACGATCTGTCTGTGCGCATTAATTCTTTGGAAAAAGAAAAACAGGAAGCACACGAGTCTGCTCAGAGCGAGATGTTGATTCTCAAAGGCAACTTACAGTATAAAGAAGCCGAAGTTGCCAAAGCTCGCATGAAAGTGGACGAACTCGAAACTCGACTAAAATCCGACTTTAAGAAAATCCGCGTTCGCGAGCGTGAATTAGAAAACCGCTTGGAACTATTGCGTGCAGAGAAGTCGGCTCTAGTACGGTCCAAAGATGAGTATATCTTAGACCAGAAGAGAAAGATTGATCAGCTATCCATGGAGCTTGATAATTATCGTAAGAAATGTCTTGAACTCAATAAGGCATTGGACGCGAATCAAGACCAGTTCAAGCGAACGGAGCGTGCGCTGCGTTTGGCTTTAACGAACTTAGAGGCAAGCGAGGATAAAGCCGTTCCATTTAAGAAAGCTGAGTAGATCACCATGGAGTCCAACAACCCAAGTACGACAGAAGAAACGACAGCCGTCGTTGAGAAAGCTCCTCCTGTCAAAAAAATCAAAATCATAGTGAGTGATTTGCATTTGGGTAAAGGCCGTTTACTTCAAGGCGGCGGTCTTAATTCCCTCGAAGAATTCTATTTCGGTGAAAAGCTTGTCGAGTTTGTCCATTACTATTCAACGGGCGCGTATCGCGACTACGAAGTTGAATTGATCATCAATGGCGACTTCCTTAATTTCCTTCAATGTGATTATCGTGGCCACTTCCTGACTGTGATTACTGAGTCTATGTGCTTAGAAATCATGCGTGAGATCGTTGATGGCCACAAAAATGTTTTTAAAGCCCTTGCCGAGTTCGCAGCGAAGCCTGGCAACTCGATTACTTACGTTGTCGGTAATCACGATCAAGGGATGTTGTGGCCTGCGTGTCGCGCATTTTTAAATCAGACTATCGGGACACCTGTTCGTTATAAAAATATCGTCTACTTCTTTGATGGTGTTCACATTGAGCACGGTCACATGCATGAAGCCGCGAATCGTATGGATCCAAAAAAGTTTTTCTTAAAGAAGAACTTGGCTGAGCCGATTTTGAATCTGCCATTTGGTTCGCACTTTTTCGTGGACGTGGTGTTAAGAATTAAACAACAAGTTCCGCACGTCGATAAAATCCGTCCGTTCGGTAAGATGGTCCGTTGGGCTATCATGAATGAAACGAAGTCGATGATGAAGGGACTGGTAACAGCGTTGAAGTATTTCGTGCGCAGTTCATTCACAAAAGATCCGCGCAGAAACTGGTCCTTAAAAAAAATCATCCAAGTAGTATTGGAAAGTGCGATCTTCCCAGACCTCAGTGAATCGGCTCGTCGTATTTTGAACGATGACCGTGTTCACACTGTGATCTTTGGTCACAGTCACGTTTATCTTTATCGTCAGTGGTCTGCGGATAAAGAGTATTTCAATACGGGGACTTGGACTGAGTTGACCTCACTCGACATCATGTCCCTCGGTAAGATTACAAAGCTCACTTACGTTTTGATTGAATACCCTGAAGACGGAGGGCGCCCACGCGGTCGCTTGAAAGAGTGGAAGGGGTACCACAAAATCGAAGAGGACGTCGCACTTTAGAGTGACAAACGGACTCTTGCTTCGTTGCCGCGTCGGCGCTGTACGGTGTACAGCTTTCTCCTTGCGGCTCGCAGCTGGCTGGCACTCCTGCTTCGCAGGAGTAAGGGTCCCTTTGTCCCTCTAAAGTTAGTCATCACTTTCTGGCGATTGTTAGACTTTCGTCAGAGGGCTAGATCGTGCAAGCTATGATTGTCATTAATCGTCTCTCGAAATAAACTTTTCCCTATGGCTAGCAACGACGAAAATACCACCGACAATTATGAAAAAACCAGTATCGTAGCAAGCGATACGTTCAAGGGACGTCTTCGTGAAGCAGATGGAGTTCCACCAGCAGTGGTAGTCCTTATTGGGCCTCCGGGATATGTTGGTAAGCAGTATGCTATCACAGCGAACGATATTACTATTGGTCGTTCGGTGGAATCACAAGTTTACATCGACGATAAATCATTGAGTCGTTCACACGCAAAGTTCGCAGTGAATGGCAGTGAGATTTCTATTATCGATTTAGGTTCAACAAATAAAACAATCGTGAATAGCCAAGTGCTACCACCATTGGCTTCATGCACTTTGAAAAACAATGACCAAATCAAAACGGGCAACGTGATTTTCAAGTTCCTTGAAAAAGGCAGCATCGAGGCAATGTCGAATGCAACGATGTATGAGCGTGCACAAAAGGATGCTTTGACGGGTGCTTTCTCGAAAGGTGCTTTGTTAGAAAAAGGTCCCGAGGCGATTAAGCGTTCGGAAGTTTTGAGTGAGCCTTTGTCGCTTGTGACTTTCGATATCGATCATTTTAAAAAGATCAACGATACATACGGCCATCCAGGTGGCGACTATGTTTTGAAAGAGTTGTGCAATATTGTGAGCTCGAAACTGATTCGTTCGAATGACTTCTTTGCGCGTTATGGTGGTGAAGAGTTCGTTTTGTTATTGTCGGGTTCACCGAGCAAAACAGCTGGCGAAGTGGGCGAGCGTATTCGTCAAACAATTGAGTCCAGCGAATTTCTATTTGAAGGCAAAAAGATACCAGTGACAGTTTCTGTCGGTGTCGCCACAAAGTTAACCAACGAGACTGAGTGGACTCAGATCTACGATCGCGCGGATAAAGCGCTCTACCAAAGCAAACAGAACGGTAGAAACAAGACTACTATCGCATAATTAAGTTCTAAATTTAGAGCCTGGAGCGCTGCGCGCTTCAGGCTTTTTTGCGTTCGGCGGACGCCGGCAGAGTGCAGGGGCCATCTGGCCCCGGAACTGAAGCAGCGTCCGAGCGTCTAAACGAATTGGATAAGGAGAGAGCCCACATGATGCCCCCTTCCATAAGTTTTTCTTATATGTGGTATAAAACATTTTAAAATTCATAAATGATATCAATGATTTAGAGCCATTTTGGCCTTTCATTTTCGGCACTAAGATTGCACCTTATTTAAGTTGTGAGGCGACTGGGTTTGGGGGCGAATTTACCAGGAGCTGAGAAGAGCAATGACGCTCTTCAAAGTAAAAAATTCATTTTACTAACCGAAGTTAGACAGAAACGAGTCAAAGTTATGGGGACAGATCTTATACACACGGATCTTGAACTGGTAGAAAAAGTTAAGTCAGGGGACCGACGCGCTTTTTCCGAACTCGTGCGCCGACATCAGAGAAGTGTTCTTCGTTTGAGTTTGAGGTTTGTGAAAGACATGGACGTTGCGGAAGACGTAACTCAAGAGAGCTTCATCAAAGCATATGAGAAGCTAAACTCTTTTGAGGGACGTGCATCTTTCAAGAGCTGGTTGTTTCAGATCGCGGTGAACACGGCTCGTAATAAAATTCGCGAATTCCGTCGCGACACGGTGGATGTTGAAAATATTCACTTGGCTGTGGGGGCGGTTGCAGAAGCTACCTTGGTGCATACGGCCGTGGCGGATATTCTGCAAAAAGAAGTAGAGAAGTTACCATTTAAACAAAAGACAGCTTTGGTTCTTCGCGTTTACGAAGATCTCAGCTTTAACGAGATTGCTGACATCATGGAATGCCCCTATGACACGGCTAAGGCAAACTATCGTCATGCACTCTTGAAATTGCGCGAGACATTCGAGCAACAACAAGAATTGAAAAACTGGACAGAAGAAGTCGGCGGCTTCTTCACAGAAGTAACAAACAGATTTGCGGAAGCGGAAGGATGATTATGATGGATTCATTCGATAAGGTTCGGCGCGGTTTGAAAAATAATGATGAGATGGAGCTCCCGATGAACGAGGATTTCTTCGACAAACTTCATGACAAGATCATGATTGAAGTCGAACGTACGGAAGTCTCTCCTCCACCGATGCTCATGAAGCAAAAGAGTTATCTTCGTGCGCATTGGAAGGGGTGGCTTTATTCCGCCACAAGTGTCGCCTCCGTGGCGGCGGTAGCTCTTGTTTTGTCCACACAGTTTTCTAAAGTGAACGAGACCATGCAAAGAGTTGGACTCTATAGTGATGGTCGAGAAAGGATTGTCGAAATGGCATTGAACTCGCCTGATGAAGTAGCCCAGACTTTGATCGTCTCTCAGTCAGAAGCTGACTTTTTTGTAGACGTGGCTAATGAATCAATCGAAAATCTAACAGTAGCAAAGTTCAATAAGCTTATGGGTGACAAGACGACTCACTAACTTGGAGTGTATAAAATCGCTTCTAGCACCCAGGGACGGGTGATAGACGTGAGAAATTCAGTTTCAAAAATTCTAAGCCTTCTCTTCATATCTCTCCTCTCTTTTTCTTTTTCATTCGCTTCTTCAGGAACAAAAAATCAATTAGAAGATCTGCTTATTTGGAAAATGAGTGAAGAACTCAAACTCAATCCTGTGGAAGAAAAACGTTTCACTGAAACAGTGAAAGCGCTCAATCAAAAAAAATCTGATTTAAATAAAGACCTTCAAGATTCACTAGCAGCAATGAGTAAGGCTGAAACTGATAAGCAAAAAGCGGATCAGTTAAAAAGCTATAAAAAAACTCTGCATGCTTACAATCAATTGAGCGAAGAAGAAGTTGAAAAAGTTCAAGGCATGTTAGGTGTTGCAAGAACAGTTCAGTATTTGCAGATCAAGCAGGATCTTACGAACAGAATTAAAACGATGTTAATCTCTCCAGATGCGAATAAAGCAAAACCTGCTTTACCCGCACCGAAAGTTATCGAAGAGAAGTAAAATTAAGGTTCTTCTGGGCGGGGAGGCGGTGGATTGACCGGTCCTTGACCAGGGAATTTTGGTTTCGGTCCGTCGGCTTCTGCTCTTTTGCGGTGATCTTTACGCTCTTTGCGTTCTGCTGCCGCAGTATCAACCAATTTTTTTACTGATGGATCTACAGGCTTATCGAGCTCTTTTAGCAAAGCATCGATACGGTGCAAGTTCGAAACGTAGTCAGAGAAGATCATTTGATTTGTCGCAGAGTTCACCGACATCTCGCCATCTTTTGAAGGCAAGATTCTCAAGTCGCGATTGATCTGTTCTACCGAAACATTTTTCAAAGTCACAATCCAAGTCGCCATACGTTCAGGCTTCAATGCTGGCAGCTCCGTCGTCACAGGAATCAGATCACGTTGAATGTTGCGAGCACTGCGAACTACCAAAGTGTCACCTTGAGTAGAGATCGCAAAACCATTGAGTGCCAAGCCTGAAGAGATTTGGTTGAAAGCTTCTTCTGTTGTGATGGGTTCTGGATTCAAGAAAGTCACTTTACCGCGAACACTGGGATCAATTACGAATTTGGTTTTTGTGTTTTTTGAATATACTTCGAGAACTTTAACGATCTCTTCATTCACGTAGTTGAATTTGATTTTTTCGGCCGCAAATGCGGAGACGGACATGCTGAGTAGGATCATAACAACGAACTTCATCGAAGACCTCCTTAGGTGTTTCTGAAGAACGATGCTATTGCGGGGAAATTAGAACGTGTAGTGCAAACGAGATGCGTTGTTAAAAACTGGCCGTGGTTCCAAAATGCAATCAGCTTAAAATGCTACTGCAGCCTGATTTCCGTGTATTCAGTTTCAGAAGTGTTAATGAGGACAAGAAAGTTTTGTTCCCAGTAACCATTGACAGCTTCATCGATTGTGGCGATTTGATATTGATTGCCAGCAATCAATACTCGGTAAAGTTCAAGCGATGAAGAGTTTGTGAAGTTTTTGAAGTCAGGTCCCCACATGGGATCTAGGCGCAATGAACCACCGGGTTCAATGATATAACTGCCGACTTTTTTAATCGTCGTTCCGTATGCGAATCCTCGCCACCCTGGAACTTTAAATATTTTTCCGCCATTCACAGACGGAAGGTTGATGTTCAATGCGAGATTGAAATGACGAATCAGTGCGCGAGGACCCATGTAAGGGCGAATCCAATCTAAATCTTTTTTGCCTTTTGAGAATTGCACAACAGCTTGGCTTAATTGCGAAAGAGTTTTCGTCCCATTTGGAATTGCTGACAAAACTTCCGCACCGCCATAGTTTTCCATCAGATAAGCGCCAAATAGTGCATTGATGCCGTACTCATGTGTACTTTTAAAAGCTTTCTCTCGAGCAAAAAAACTCGGCATTGCATAAGAGTTCCGGATCGCTTCATAGCGCTCGAGAGAGAAGGAGCCTTTAATTCGGATTTCCGTCATCTGCGCGATCATTTCATCAATCCACGGGCTTAAGCCTCGCTTGCTATTGAAGTGATGTGCGAGTTCATGGCCTAACAAGCTCGGTGTTAAAAACTTATATTGTTGAGAACAATCTAGAGAGATCGTGGGTTTCAAGTTTTTCTGTGCAGGGATATAGAAGCTAGCGAACGCTTGCGCGAGCGAACCGAATGAATCAAAGAAAATTTGCACGGACTTAAGATCTTTTGCCAAGAACGAAGGAAAAAACTTTTTCAAAGTCAGCAGCACTTCGGAATCAGGGCGCTCTAAAAAATCATGCAGTTCATTTTCAAGATCAACGACATCTCTTTGGCATTTTGAAAGGGCATCGTTAAAGACATAAGCTTGAGTCGCCTCAATAGGCAATGGGGTAGCCGGTGTGGGGCTCCCCATTTTAAAGACTCTATTTTGGTCAAAGCCGGGGCGAGAAATCTCGGCCCCGAGCGCTGAACTCAAGAAAGAGCTGGCTATAAAAAAAGCGATCAGTTTTTTAGTCAATGCGAATTCCTGGTGTGTAGACGTTTTGACCGTCGATGATCCAATGAATTGAATATTGCCCCGGCAGTACGAATGTTGATTGGCCTTGTTGTTGGGTCTTTGAAGCAGATGAACCAATAAATAGCTGCATGAACCAAGTATATAGACCGTTGACGACGAGACCATAAGTATTTTCTCTCAGAGTATCTTCCAAGATAGCGCCTGGTTTATTCTCATTGTCGTAGCTAATCGACTTCGCGATGATTTGTGGATTTAACAACGCGCGACCTTCTTTTATAACTGCATTTGGCAGGATTTTTAAAAGTGTTAAGCTTTTAGCAACTTCACTTGTTGAGCGATAGTCGCGATACACTTGATAGCTAACCTTCGAATCACAATTGCAGTTTGGAACGCTGATTTCTCTTAAAGGAATAACCTTGTTTTCTCTATTTCCGAGCTGAACAATAGAAAAAGTATTATTGAATGTTACGAAATAAGTACCAGCTTTAAGGCGAAGTGGTTTGTTGAGTTCAGCGCAATCTTTGAATTGTGCCGGAGTAAATGGATCGTTGGATCGGCCTAAACGTAATGAATTATACATATTTTCGTCAGTGAGAACTTCGCCAGATGCAGTTATTGTCACAGGGAGCGCGCAAAACTGTTCATTATAAGAGTCAGCTTTTCCAACTAATGTAATACTCGTCGTAGGAGTAATTGGAGGACGAATAACCACTGGAGAAGTCGGATCCGAGTTTGAGCGACTTGCCAAACCATCTGCACCACTGCCCACAATAACGCCGCCAACCGCCAATTGATCTTTCGGACCAAACTCAACAGTGGCTTTGCCACCAACACGTTTAATAGCCTCATCAACATATTTTTTATCGACAGTTTTTACGATAACGCCTTCACCAAGGTTTTGCTCTGATCTTTTCAGTCTTGCTGCTAAAGCAGAGTCGTCAGCGGTTTTCGCGAATGCCATAAGCGGCATCATCAGAGTTACAAGTGCGAGTGTTTTCATATTAAGTTCCTTCCTGTTCGGTACTTCCCACTGGCGCGTGATTTTCATCACGGAGGATGGGTCCCGTTACCGGAATTATATTTAGATTAACTTGATAAACTTTTTTTCCATGACCTTCTTGAGATTCAAACTTCTGAAGAGTTTTCTCCAGAGTTGAACGCAAGTTTGTGTGCACTTCTTGGAATTGCTCTTCCGTTAAAGGCATCACCAGACTTTGAAATCGACGACTCTCTTTTGGTAATTCAATCGCTTCAACGGCTTCTTCTAGACTTTTACGGTGGAAGCTTTGTAATGCCACGTTACCCAAAATGTCAGCTGTTGCGACTTGGCCTTCTTTTGCGATCCATTGACCGCGTGAATCTTTTTCTGCCAATCCGATCTTTTGCAAGATCGCAAGTTGGCCAACAACTTCCGCAGTTTTGATTCCAAGCAATTGCGCGAGACGCTCTTCAGTTTTTTCGATGTCGTTTAAAGTTAAAAGCACTTGTAAACGCGGCATACGGTAAGAAGAGAGGAAATCGAAAATGTCTTTTTTAGAAATCTCCAAGATCTCCAGGTTTTTAAGGCTGAACTTTTCATGCAGCTTTGCGATCTCGCGGCTGTGCATTTCTTTTTGTTCTAAAGATGTTGCGCGCGAAAGACCAACAAGATGACTCAAGTAGCGAGTCTCTGTTTGATTGAACTTTAAAGCTTTCGCGATAAGTTCCGCAACATCTTCAGTCAGACTGCGTTTGCCAACCAGAACCAGACGCAAGAAGGAGCGGCTTTTAAGGCCTAATTCTTCAGCCCAAACAGCATAAGAGAAGTGCGGGCTCTGTGCCTTGCGATGCTCGTAGTAGGCCTTTAAAAAAGCCACCGCATCGGCGAAGTCCCAGAGGTTCGGGGTTAAAATGTCTGTGTTCAGATTCTGTTTCATAAGTTGCTGCATTTATAATTGATGCGGTGAATAATCTCAATATGAAACTTATAGTGAACACGATTAATTTCGTAAGTTATTGATATTGCGCCGTTTAAATATATGAACAATTTATAAAGCAATATGGTTGAGCACAGCAACTGTGTTCAAGTTGTAATCAAAAAGGACACTGAATGACCCTAACGATGCTGTTAATTCGCAGTCCTTATCTATAAACTAAGAATATGACTCCAAAACGGATCGTCTATTTCTTGTGCTTTTTAGTGGTGATTATAGCCTTTAACAACTGCTCCGGCGGTTTCACGGCTATTGATGTCGTCGACATCGCTTCTACCAGCTCCCAATGCCGAGAAAAAATAGTTCAGAAAGCTGCGAGTCTCGCGGTAGCTCCTGAGCTTTGTGAGAATCCCATCAACTATCAATGCGACCTTCGCCACTTCAGACCCGGTGTCGGCAGTGAGACCTCACAAGCTGTTTACTGCGTGAATGTCGCGGGCATGGGTGAAGCCTGCATCCCCGTAAATATCTTTAACTACGATACCTCAGCACAGCAAAAAGATGCGGAAGCCGCACAGATGGTTGAAGGTGGCTCGTACAATCGTGACGAAGTCAGCTGCGTCAACACGCAAGTGACAACCCGAGGAATTTCAATGATCCAAGCTGAAGGCAACACAGTATCAAGCACGCTGGAAACAGCAATTGATAGCTGCCGACAAAGGAGCCGCCAATGAAGTCCGTCATCATGATGAGTTTGCTCGCTTTGATTTTTGCTGACACCGCTCACGCGCACTCGCGCTTGAAAGCCAGTGAGATGATCAAGATCCGTGGCAATGATCCAGGCATTAAGATTGGTCCTTGTGGTGGCCTTGCGCGGGTCACTCCTGCGGTGATCAATCCTGGCAGCACCATCACTGTTTACTGGGAAGAAACGATTTATCATCCAGGTCGCTTTGAGTTTTATTTCTCAGAGGCGGGCGATCAGAATTTCGTTTTATTGAAGACGATTCAGAACAACTCACAAGGGACGCCACTTCCTCATCAGTTCAATACAACACTGACTTTGCCGACCAAAACTTGTGACAATTGCACTTTGCAAATGATCCAAGTGATGACTGAGAATCCTAATAATCCCACGAACTATTATTCGTGCGCGGATATGCAGTTAAAGTCCGCTACGAATAATCCGGATCCAACGCCCACACCGACAGATCCAACAACGCCGACGCCTGCTGATCCTGACTGCCACTAAGAAACCGAACCGCCAAAAATAAAAAACCCAGGTAACAGCCTGGGTTTTTCGTTTCAACATTTAAAAACAAACTAGTTTTGTGAAGTCATGATCGATTTAAGATCAGCCGCATGTTGTGGGTGCCACAAGTTACCTACGTGACCGCCGTAGTTATAAAGATAAAAACGATCACCCAAAGCCTTACGGAACATCTCGATGTCTTTTGGTTGAACCAAGAAGTCATCTTGATTTGTTTGGATAAAGAAGCGGGGGTCTTTTGCCATCATCGGCATCAATGGATACAAACCACCTGATCTGATCATTTCACCTGGAGTCATGCCTGAATCACGTGGCAGTGATGGGATCACAGCTTTTACGATGTAGTCTTGGAACGTGAAAGTTTTCGCTTCGTCGTAACGATCGTTTTGACGATTGCGTGAAGCAGGAGTTTTCAAGATACCCGTGTCTTTGATCTGTTGGCTTGCGTAGATCAAGTTCATCAAATCAGTGCGGAAGCTGTCGCCGATGATCCATGCGCGGTACTTCACAGTTTGCGGAGGTAACATCGCCGTGGCTTTCAAGATGTTTTCGTTGTTCATCTCTTGACCCATCAACCAACCACCAACATTCAAGATAGAACCCATCACGAATTGTTTTTGTTTGATTGTTAAGTGTGAACCCGAAGCATAAAAGCCATCCAATTTACCCACGCCGTGAACAAGATCCACAGACGGATTAATCAAAACTGCTTTTTCAAAGTTAAAGAATTTTTGAGTGTTGTCTTCGTTCACAAGGTGAGCGGCAACAAGTGCGCCGTAAGAAAAACCAACGACTGCAAAACGTTTTGTTTCTACGCCATAGCGAGGCAAACGTGCCGTCACATATTTCAAGAATTTATAATATTCTTTCACGTCACGAGGAACATAACCTGGAACACCAGTCTCACTGATACCCAAAGCGTATTCGTAGTTCAAAGGATCTGGCAAAGTCACCGCTGTGAAGCCCGCGTTACGCAAACGTTCACCGATCATCATTGAGTTACCAGAGAAACCGTTGCCACCAATTCCTGAGATGATGAAAACAACTGGAGCATCATCGCGACGGTTTTTATAAAGACCTGCGTGAATTTTATTTTTACCTTCAAGAAGATAAACGTTTCTGCGTTCTGGTTTCGGTTCGAACGTCATGATTGTCGGTTCAGTGTAAGGGTGGCTTGCTGCGCCCGTAACTGTTGCCATTAAGTTGTCTTTAAGTGGGTAGTCGATGTTGCGATCAACTGCATGCGCAGAAGAGAGCGAGAAGATCGTTGCCAGAATTACCAAAGAAGCGCGCACAAAATTTCGATTCATAAAAGTTCCTTAGAAGCCATCATACAAAACTTTTCCGCAAATGGCTCGTTTGTAATGCTGTTAGCACTTTTCGTCGTAAGGAGTTAGCTTGGTTTGGTGCTCAATGCTTTATTTTCTGGACGCAATGAGCTATCCGCAAGAGGCGTGATAAAAAAACAACGAAAAAAAAGCCCCAAGGTTTCCCTTGAGGCTTTTTGCGTTTCACTCCCGGTTCATCCCGGGAGCAAATGACAGATTTTTTCAGAATTTCGGGGGCGAGTTAGCGTTTTACTTCAATGCGACGAGTGACTTCGACGTTGTCGCCTTTTTTATTCTTTTCTTCGCAGGTATGAACCATCACGATTTTGTCGCGTAAAATGCGTTCGATAAATAATTTCGAATAGTATGAATGGTCTGCGCATTTAAATAATCGAGATTCCTTTTTAGTGGTAACGAGAACGCCTTCATCATTGTCCGGGAAAGAGAAGAGCATTTGTTCTTTTGCGGTGTCTTTATCCGCGACCATGACACTACGTCTTTTGTTCCCCCAGAGGGTCGATTCCGGCAGTCTAAAAGTCATTTCATCAAGCTGGATTTCATTTTTTGAATTGGCGAGTACGTAAATACCCATTTCATATTGTAGAGTCGATAAACCATACAAATCACGGAATGAGAGAACCGTGATGGGTTCCTGACGCCAGTTGAAATAAGTGTCGCGGCCCGAATCGTATTTGTCGGCATTGAGGAAATCAACATTGCGCGATATCCACTCGTTTGTAATAGAGCCGATGGTTTTACATTCTCTCATTCCTGCTAGGGAGCCATCATTACTAAAAGAGGCATCACCAAAACACTCCGTTTTTGCATTCGGAGCAAGACTCCATGGCATCGAAGTCGACGTCAGTAATTCTGCGTATTCTTGTGCAGTTAATTGAGTCAGTTGCGACGATGACAGTAGGCCGTTGAAGTAGCGAAGTTTCCGAGCGCTCTTCATACCTTGGTGATAGTAAGAAATTTCGTGCAGGATCAAACCCGCCTTCGTGTCGTTATCAAGTTGATTCCAAACAGAAGCATTCGTGATGAAGCGTTTATCGCCGGGCAATTCAGGATTGATTTGAATCACGACTTGCACGCGATCGCAGCCCGTTGGAATAATTTCGTCCACCACGTCAGGAGTTTTTCCGAACGTCACTCCCGTGCGCATACTGACATTTTCTTCGTAAGCGGCGACCATTTGTTTAAATTCATTCGCACGTTGTGGATGAATTTGTGCGTAACGATTCAAAACGAATTCTAACTTCTGTTCGACAGAAAGATTTTTTGGACCGAGATCGATCGCGATCTGTCTTTGTTCGGCTTCATAGTAATCAAGCAACTTGAACTGCTTTTTACCGCCGACAGTGCATGCGATAACGCTGCCGCCGCCTGAGCCATCGACTCCGCCAGAGACGTTTGTAAATTCATAAGCGGCTTTCGCATTGCTGATAGCACGCGCTGGCGATTTGTTAGTCAACGGGGACGCACATGCGCCGACGGGAACTGCCAAAGCAGCGATAAGTCCCGCAGAGAGTGATTTAATTAATTTAGAGTTCATAAAGGCTCCTGGTTTGTTAGTGATTGCAACTTCAGGACCTTTTTAACGTAGCGCAGCGCTGGTCTCTAGGCTTATTTTGCAAAGTAAGGATTTGAAAGTTTTCAAATATGCAAAATAAATGATCTAATTATATGAAATTATGAAAGAAATAAAAGTCTTTGATTTCACTGATTATCGCCCTTTTTTAAGGTCTTATTTGCGTTCTTTACCGCATGCAGGGCGAGGGCAGATCTCAAAGCTCGCAGAGCATTTGGGACTCAACCTGAGTGTGCTGTCGCTCGTTTTAAAGGGTGAAAGAGACCTCACGCCCGAGCACGCTTACGAGGTGAGTGAGTATTTTGCGTGGCCAACGAATGCGAAAGAATATTTCTGTCTGCTCAATCAATACCAGCGCGCGGGTTCACACAAGTTGCGTGTGCATTTAAAGCACAAACTCGATGCTTTGAAAAAACAAGCCGAAGACTTGTCTCAACAAGTGCAACGTCAGGTGATCTTCACCGAAGAACAAAAATCGATTTTCTATTCCCACTATGCTTACTCTGCGATTCGTATGGCGTGCACATTTGAAGGCGGTCAGAGTTTAGAAAGCCTGATTGAGTGGTTGGCGTTACCGCGAATTCAAGTCACAGAGATGGTACGTTTCTTAGTGGAGAATCGATTGCTGGTTGAAAAAGAAGGTGTGTTTTTGATTGGACCGCAAGCCACTCACTTGGAGCGTAAATCACTTTACTTCAAACAGAATCACATGAATTGGCGTGTGGAAGGTTTAAGTAAGATTGATCAACGCGAAGAAAAAGATCTTTACTACACAGCCCCCTTTGCGATGAGCAAAGAGGACTTTCAAAAATTCCGCAGCGAACTTTTAGATTTGATTAAAAAATTCGTGAACACCGCGAAGGATTCTCCAGCCGACATGGTCGGCTGTTTCAATCTCGATTTTTTTGAACTGGAATAAATAATTCTACAGCAAACCCGGTTGCACGATCTCAACCCAGTAGTGATCCGGGTCTTTGATGAAAGCGATGTTTTTCATTCCGCCTTCGCCGAGACGTTTTTGGAAATTCACACCTAATGATTCAAAACGTTCACACGCCGCTTTGATATCTGGAACAGTCACGCAGATGTGACCGAAGCCACGCGGCTCCGTGTTGCCGTTGTGATAAGGCGTTTCAGGTTTTTCTTCCGTGCCCCAGTTATGGGTTAATTCCAAAACACCTTCGCGGCTGTTTGTGAAGCGTGCGTTCTCAACATTGTCTGTTGGAACCGTTTCGCCATTTGGAAGGTAAGCCAAGAAGTAGAGAGAGAATTTCCATTCAGCGAAATCCACTTTTCTGATCAAGCGCATGCCGAGCACGCGAGTGTAAAAATCTAACGTCACTTTCGGATCACGCACCCGCAACATCGTGTGATTAAAAACGTATCCTTTTGTGGCAGCATCAGGTGTGGCTTGAACGCCGGGGATGTTTTCCATTTTGAAATACTCCTCAATATACTTAAAGGTCCTTTGTTTATGTGCGCTCGCTAGCCCACACAAACCCTCGAATCTCTTAACAAAGTTTGGGATAAAAAACATTTAATTTCGTTTTAATCGGGCTTTAAGAACACTTTGCTAATCTTTATTTCGTGGACAACCACACAAACTTTAAAAACCTTATGGAGGTTTTATGAAATTCGCTACTGTATTGATGACTTTGGTTTTCGCTGGTGTTTTCGCTCAAGCTAACGAAGGTGCAACTGCTGCTCCTGCAGCTCAAGAAGTTAAAGCGGAAGTAGCTGCTCCAGCTGCTCATGGTAAAAAAGAACACAAACACAAAAAAGGCGACAAAAAAGCCGAAGAGAAAAAAGAAGAAGTTAAGTAGTCTTCTTTAAAAAGGGAACCCCCGGGTTCCCTTTCTTATTTCAGGTCCCATCGCTCCCTCCCTAAGTCTTGTTAAGTATATCCTCACATTCCGCGATAAGTTTCTATGCACTTATTGCGCAAGGGGATCCTCGCGATTCTATCACTCATGGCTTGCACGACGTTGGCTCAACAGAGCCAAGTCTTCAGCTGCTCGTTCCAGGATGACTTGCGTGGTGCTTCGACCGTGCGAATGAAAAAGTATTTTTCTGAAACAGAGAAAATGACTCTCGGAAAAATCGATCTACTAACCAATCAAGAAGTGACATCAAGTTCGGCGACGAAAGTTTACGAATTTCCGGTGTGGGATTCTCAAGACTACGTACAGGTTTGGTACGCCAAAGATGTCCGGGTCGATGCAACGCTTAATTACTCGCAATCACGTCGAGAGTTCGCTGCAACTTTGACTCGCGAAAATGCGCAACATCGACTGCTCTGTCGTGAGCAGCAATAGTACACTGACTAAGTCAGAGTGTGTAGACAGGTCAGCTACTTTGTTCTTTCTTTAATAAGATCTTTGAGCCCTTGAGAGGGATTTTTAGAATCTTCCAGCGCCTTGCAAGCCTCGATGAATTTCGAAAAATCCTGACCGACGAGCTGATACAGCTGTTCGAAATCATTTAAATCCGAAACATAAGTTTTGAAGACGAGCAGGTGAGCATTGTTCAGCGGTTTCTCTGCAAACTTTTTGTAGTTCTCAGATTTCAAACCAGGCAGAACTTCGCTTTTAAATTTCTCTTGGATTAAAGCAATGCGCGCTTGGCGTTTTTCTTCGTTGTGTTCCGAAGCGGGAAGTTCCTTGTACCACTTCGCCAAATCTTTCAATTCACGACTGATGAATTCACTGAATAACTTGTCGTCATGATTTTCGTTTTGGATCATCTTAACAGTCGCAGACTCGAGACCTTCTTCTTTGATGTAGAAAATCTCGGTGCCCTTGTTACCCAAGAACATCGCAAGGCGTTCGTTAAAGTCGGCTTCATGCTTGATGTACAAAGTCGCATGCACCGTCTCGTGAATGATCGTATTCACCAAATCGTGATCTTTATAGCGCAACATCGAGCTCAGTAATGGATCTTTAAACCAACCCAATGTGCTAAATGCCGAAACGCCACGCATGTAAGTATCAAGATCTTCTTTTTTTAATTCCTCTTGCAACTCTTTCGCATCGGCTTCGTTGAAATAACCTTTGTAAGGCATCTTGCCGACAAAAGCATAATCCCAATAGTAGTGTTTGAGTTCCCATTTCGGAGCTGCGGAAACAACGTAAGTGACATAAGGGCGATCAAGCTTCACATAACTCGTATAATTTTTCGTAGCTTTCAGATGCAGGTCATTTTCTGCAAAGACGCGCGCTTTTTGAGCGAGCTGCAATTTTCCGCGTTCGTTTTCAGTCAACGCCGGATCTTTCAATGCTTCGTCGATAGGGACGCGAGCATTAAGCAGCTTCATTTGATTGTAGGCACTTTTACTGTAGTAACCGAGCTGGCAGCCAGAAAGGGCCACCAGTAAAGAAATCAATAAACCACTACGAGCAATTAGAGAATCCAAGTGATACCCGCGCGAATTGACGTATCATCCGTTTGCGCGCCGTCATCCACTGGAGTTTTCCAAACATCGTATGAAATTTTAAAATTCATAGATTCAGTAATAGCGATTTTTAAACCGACACCGTAAGAAGGGACAATCGCATCGTCAGGTTCAATGATATATGAATCTTGACCGTCAATCTTAACTTCTTGGCGACGTTTGATTTGAGCAGCTCCGCCTTTAACGTAAGGTTGGAACAAATCTTTTTTATCAGCAAACATCACGATTAAATCCGCACCTGCGACGGTACTTGATTGATAAGTTGTACGACGTGGATCCGAAGCATTAGCTTTTTCTTCACGGATACCTTTGGCTTCTGTGTAGCTGATTTCTAGAGCTAAGCGCTCCAAGAAATACAACGACATCGATCCCGTTAAAGATTCAGAAGTGAAGTAGTTGTCGCTGTCGAATGTAGTTTGTTTTTTTCCGTACTGGACACCGAGCTCTGTGTAAAAGGCCATTGCCGAAGTTGAGAATAAGAATGCCAACGGCAAAATTAAATAAGACAAGTATTTGTTCATAGGTTCATTTTAGCTTAATCAACCTGTGAACGAACATGGAAAATGCCTGTAACAGGACTAAGAACTTGTGAGGATCTAAAGGGTCTTAGCGAACCGCCATAGCCGGAGGTCTGTAATTCACGTTGAAGGTGTATTTCAAATGAATAAAACCATCATCTTCAACGAGTTCTTTCGGAGGATTTGGAAAGATGCGAGCTTCTTTAAAAGCGTTCACAGCTGCCAAATCGAATTTTTTAATGCCTGAACTTTTCATGATGATCGCTTGTTTCAATTCGCCGCGAGCATCTAATAAAAATTCAACTTGAGTGACCCAGTTGCGATCACTTGCTTGCAGCATGGTTGCGCGATCAAAAGAATCAATGGCACGACCGACTTGAGATTCCCAGCGGAAGCGCACGAGCTCTTCAATGCGCGCATAAAAAGTGTAATACGTATAACGATCTGTATTTAGCGCCGTGAAAGAACCCACACTCACATCAGTTGGTAATGATTCGCCAACACGGGATGGTCCCATGCCGTTGAGGCGATTCATGTCCGCCATCTCTTTTGAGATATCGACATCGCGATAGCCATCTTTGTCAGCGGGAGGGGGAGTCTTCGCTTGCTGTTGTGGCTGCTTTTGCGGTGTCGTTTGCGTTTCTTTTTTCGCTTCTTGCTTTTGCTTGTTGTCGTTGTTCTCGGTCATACCAGATAGCGCCGCTTGTGATTCTTTTTTCACGCGTTGACGTTGCTCTGATAAAAAACGAGCAAGTTCATCATTGTCAGGGGCTTTTAATTTATCAGGAGCCAGGGCTTGGCGAACGATCTGCTGCTTCGGTTGTTTGGTGGAAGCACTATTTTTTGTTTCAATAATTTCAATTTCAGCAACGTCAGGTTTTTTTGCAGGTGTCGGAATAAACAACGCCATACCCATCATAAAAATCAGATGGACGATAAAACTAATAAAAAGGGCGCGGACTACAGGAATCACCATGTCTCATTTTAAGTCGAAACTGGACTTTAGTGCAAGACGGCTAAAGTTGAAACACAAATTGCCGATAAGTCTACATAGCAAATGATCGCCATAAGGGGGAATGATGGGGAAAGTGCTGGACCTTACTTCGCGTCTAAATCATGAAAATAACACGGCTAATAAAGAAAAATCTGCGGCGACACCAGTTATTGATATGACTGAAGCTCGTCAACAGATCTTGAACCGTGATCGTCGTGAAGTGAAACGTACTATCCTGACAGAATTCATCGGTGCATTCGTTATTTTGCCAGATCGTGGCCTTTTAAAATGTGCTTTGTATGACGTATCAGAGAACGGTTTGGCGTTCGACCTCGAAATGTTCGATGGTGGTTTCCAAGACGGCGAAGAAGTTGCAATGCGCGTTTACTTAAATCACTCCACTTACTTTCCATTCACAGTCAATGTGACTCACGTGCGCACGATCCAAGATGAAGGCGTTAACCGTCATGGTGCGAACTTCGTAAAAGGATCTGTTAACGATGTTGCGCTCCATCATTTTGTAAAGTTCATTGAGAATGTCAGCGCAAGTCTGAAGACAGACAACGGTGACGTGCAAGTTTCCCACATTTCGTAATTTCTTTGCGGCCTTTTCCGTAGACTTTAGTCCTGCGATTTGATCGAATTAAGTCAGGGCTAACTACGGAGGGCTGTCCATTGAGCAAAACTAAACGCAGAAAAATTGTTCTTGATACGAACGTGATCCTTTTCGACGCACTGGCATTGTTGCGTTTCGGAGAATCTGACGTTCACATTCCTATTTCTGTTATTGAAGAAGTGGACAAATTCAAACGCGATCAAGGTGAGAACGGACGTAATGCTCGTCAATTCAGCCGCTTTGTCGACGTTCTAAGAGCGAAAGGAAATCTCGCTCAAGGTGTTCAAATCGACAACTCTGAGACGATGGTTTACATCAACACAGATTTGATGTTGGCGGGTATGCCGTCAGAACTCGATCATCAAAAAGCTGACAACCGTATTTTGAATACGGCGCTGGCTCTTCAAAAACAACATCCACGCTACAAAGTAGAGTTGATCACAAAAGACATCAATCTTCGTATCAAGGCTGACGTTTACGGAATCTTTGCGAAAGACTACGAGTCTTCTGATTCTAACAACGACGAACTTTATGAAGGCTACCAAGAGATCATGGTCACTCCAGAACAGATTGACCTGTTCTATCGTGAAAAACGTTTTGCACCGGATGTTAAACTTCAGGCGAATCAGTATGTGATTATGAAGGACTCTGCAAATCCAAATCACTCGGCAATTGGTCGTTTCAGCGCTGCTGAAAAAGCAATCGTTCCGTTGATGGCAGCTGCAGATTCAATCTGGGGTATTCACGCAAGAAATGTCGAGCAAGCCTTCGCACTAGACTGTTTGTTAAATGACGAAATCATGTTCGTATCTTTGGTTGGTAAAGCGGGTACTGGTAAAACTTTGATGGCAATTGCAGCAGGTTTGCACAAGACGCTGGATCAAGGTGTTTTCCAAAGATTGCTTGTATCACGTCCGATCTTCCCGATGGGCCGCGACATTGGTTATTTGCCTGGTGATATCGAACAAAAGTTGAATCCTTGGATGCAACCTATCTTTGATAACGTGGAATTCTTGATGGGTGCGGACAAGAAAGCCGCCGGCCGTGCGCAAGAGTTGATTAATCAAGGCATGTTGAATATTGAACCACTGACTTACATCCGTGGACGCAGTATTCCGAAGCAATACTTGATCGTCGATGAGGCACAAAACTTGACTCCGCATGAGATCAAGACGATTGTTACTCGCGCAGGTATGGGCACTAAAGTTGTTTTGACTGGTGACGTTTATCAGATCGACAACCCTTACGTAGATTCTGCTTCCAGCGGTCTCGCGTATGCAGTTGAAAGATTTAAAGGTCACCCGATCGCAGCTCACGTCACATTGACGAAGGGTGAAAGATCGGCGCTCGCAGAACTTGCGGCAAATATTTTATAATAAAAGAATTTAGGATCGAAGGAGCAAATGGATAAGTCCTCTCTAGTAAAAGATGTTGATGTTGGTTTTTCTGAATCAGTAACTGTTCAAGTGACTGATAAAATGGTTCGCCAATTCGCGGAACTTTCTGGAGATCACAATCCAATGCACCTTGATGATGAATATGCAGCGACTACGAAATTCAAACGTCGTATCGCTCACGGCATGATCAGCGGGGCGCTTATTTCAAGCGCCCTGATCGAATGCATCGGTACGGGTGGCATCTATCTTTCACAAACTATGAAATTCGTAAATCCTGTTTTCATCGATGATAAATTGGTGATCACAATTACGATCACAGGTTTGCGCAAAGAAAAAGGCATCGCAACAGTTGATACGAACGTGACTAAAACAACGGGCGAGCAAGTTGTTAAAGGCGAAGCAATCATCATGATGAGAGCTCCAGTTTAGTTTTTTCCTCGAAGGGCTTTATGAGTAAGATTTTTCATCTTGTCTACGTAAGTAAAGCCCACGATGACCTCAGTTACACTGACATACAGGCCATCTTAGATACTTCCAGAATTCATAATTCCGCTCACGACATCACAGGACTTCTTGTCCTGCGTGACGGTTATTTTATGCAAGTCCTTGAAGGCGATGAAGATCGCATTCGTCGTTTGATGGTGAAAATCAAAGCTGATGATCGCAATAGCAATATTTCTGTTTTGCTTGAAACCTGGAATGACGAACGTCTATTTGCCGATTGGTCTATGGCATTTGTCGATGGTGATCTTTCACATAATGAAACCGAAGATCTCGTGAATTTGTCAGATGTTTTGCTGGCTAAATTTAAACCTAATCAAGAACTCATCATGTTAGCTCTAAAAGCTTTCCAAGGATCTCAGCCCGCGTTAGGATAGTCAGAGTAACGAAGGGAATTACATCATGAAGAAACAACTTTGCTGTCTACTGAGTTCTGGAAGTGCTGAATCAAAAAGCTCTGCTACAGGATTTTTACTTTTAAGATTGTTCGTCGGTTTGACGATGGCTTTCGCACATGGCTTGGGAAAACTCCCTCCCGGTGAACAGCTTGTTCAAGGTGTGGCGGGAATGGGTTTCCCGATGCCTGAGTTCTTCGCATGGTGCGCAGGACTGGCAGAATTCGCAGGTGGTTTGTTGATCGCAGTCGGTTTGTTAACTCGTCCTGCGGGCCTTTTTATTGCGTTCACAATGTTGGTGGCAGCGATGGGTGTTCATGCTAACGATCCATTTCAAATCAAAGAATTGGCTTATTTGTATATGACAATCGGTGTGTTCTTCACTCTGACGGGTGCAGGTCGTTTCTCGATCGACAGCATTCTTTCTAAGAAGTGCAAAATCAAATAGTCTAACTTTTAGACAATTTGGAGGGCGAGGCTTTGAGGGCCTCGCTTTTGCATTTCTAAATCCCTCATGAGAACTCTCGTTTTTGCATTTATTCTGATAGCCTCAATGGGCTCCTCGTTCGCTTTGGCGGCGAGTAGCTGTCATCAGACCTTCCTGGGCGAAGAGTATCTCATCACTCGTACCGTCGAAAAAAGTCTCTTCGTCAAATCTCGCGACATGTATGACTACCGGGATGAATTGCATGCCGATTTCTATCCTAAACTTATGAGCCTTCGTTCAGATCAGCATTGGATCGACATGGGGGCGGGTCGTGCCCTGCCAGCTTATGATTATTTGAAATCCTTTAAGTCCGTAAAGGCTGCTGCTGACGTCACAGCCGTGGCATGGAAGATCAATCGCATTTTTGGTTTGCGCTCGTTTGGCGGCAAGTTAGAGAGTCATGAGGGTGCATTTGAGTTGATGGACACATCAGCTTGGAAAAAAGCGGATTTGATCACCGATCTTTACGGTATTCTCGCTTACACGAAGGATTTGCATACTTCGCTTCAAAAGATGGTGGATTTGCTGAACGTGAATGGTGAGCTTTACTTCACGCATATTCACTTTGAAAACAGCGTGCGTGTGAACGGCAAACCTGTCAGCATTCAAGAATTTTTATCGAGCATCCCAGGCTTGAAAGTCGAAGGGCAGTACTCGGAGCTAAAAGTCACAAAGCTCGTTGAACATGTTCAAATCCCGCAATTGGTGCTCGAAGCTTTCATTGAATATGCGCCTCCACGACGAGTCTTTCGGGTCGTTGAATAACTCGAGCGGTCGTCGGCAATTGGCGGCCCCACCCAGTAAGATTTTCTCTCTCGTCTAAGTCACAGCCAGCGTCCTCGTCTTTATGGCCATCCTAGAGGATCCCTCGTAGGTACGATTGTTGATATAGATGGGCCTGATAAGTCTGTAATCTTAATGGGGGTTTCCAATGACTCAAAAATTTCTCATCGTTATTGCGATGGTCATGGGTCTGCAAGCGACGGCTTTTGCGACTAGCAATTTACCTCGCGTAGATTTCGTAAATAAAAACAGCGTGCAAGCACGTTTGCAAAATAAAGCTCTATTGCTTTCGCAAATTGCAACAGCAGAAGAAACTTTGCGCGAGCTTAAAGCCAATTTGGCTGATGCAGTCGATAGCAACTTTACTTACAAAGCGGCAGTTTCAGTTCGTAACGGCAATTTGATCGCAGGTGGCGTGACAGCTCTAGCGTGGGTTGGATTGTTCGTGCAAAGCCGTATGAATCTTTCTCCTGAAATGCGCATGATCAACTTCGGCGGTCAATGGGTTGCGGGTTTGAGTTCGCTTGTTAGTTTCAGTAACTCATTGGTTGCTGAAGGCGTTGTGAAGCTCAGCGGCCAAGAGATCGAAGCCCTTGAAGCAAGAATTCAAGATGCTGAGATTGGTTTGCAAGTTTTGAAGACTCAGTTAGCTCAGTAGTTTTTTTAATTAAAATTTGAAATTTGGAAACCCACATCTTAAACGGTGTGGGTTTTTTTATTGTAGAAGAGTTTGACGGAGTAACTCAATTTGGTAATTTTGCGGGAATTTTCTCTCTGAAATCGCGGTTAAGAGACCGATATTGATTTTCACAAGGTACGGTCTTTGCTCTCTTATTGGGTTTGGATTTATGAGAGGACTTTGTATGATCGGGACATCTAAAAAAACCTTTATCTTCGGATTATTTCTCGCGTTTTTGATGAATGGTTTTTCGGCTTCTTTGGCACAAGCCGAAGAGGCGCGATGTGCTCGTGTATTTTCATCGAATTACTTCCGTAATGTCCAACAAGCTAATAGCAATCCTGGTATTGCAGTCTTGATGAAGCTCATCGGTATCAACAAGCTTGAGCAGTTCTATGACCGTTTAACTTCGCTACCTCCTGCGGATCGAAATTACTGGAGCGAAGTTATCCAGCAGATGAATGTGAAGCTTCATTATTCTAAAAATCAACAACTCAATATTCCTCAGACAGGCGGCCTTGTGGTCGTATCAAACCATCCATTCGGTGGTGTTGATGGCTTGTCGATTTTAGCGATGCTGAAGGAAGTTCGTTCTGATGTGAAGATCCTCATGACCGATGCTTTTGGTGACATGTTGCCAGAGATCGCAACGGACATTATCGGTGTGAACTTAAGTGGTTCGCGAGAAGCTCGTAAGCAGAATTTATTGAAGATCGAAGAGATTCGTCAGTGGGTGGCCGCGGGTCACGTGATTGTGATTTTCCCAGCAGGTGAGATCTCTCGCGTTGTCAGACCGTTTGGTCCACTTGAAGAAATCATGTGGAAGCCCACTGCGATGAAAATCGCGCGTGAAACGGGGGCGGGGATTTTGCCTTTATATTTCGAAGGTCAGAATTCAGCCGTATTTCAAGCGGTGTCGACGTTCAGTCGCCACATGGAAGAAAACAAGTGGGGCAAAGCTAAAGAAGGCTCTGCGAAAACGACCGTTGATAATATTAAAGGCGGCGCTCGTGGTGTGATCACGAAACTGCGTGAAGCCGCGATCGTTGCAAACATCACTAACAAGATGAATAAAGATGTCGTTCTTCATATCGGTGATGTTGTTCCTGCTGAAGTCGTTTCGAAATTTACTGACGATGCCTTGTTAACGGAATTTATTCGTCAGCGATCTAATGAACTTGCAGGGGAGCCACGCATTGTTCAAACCGAAGAGCTTTTGCAGGAATTGGATTTCGTGAAGGGCACGAAGTCTTCGGTCCGTGGTCGTACGCCAGAACCTCCACGGGATGAGTAATGAGTCCCGTCGGTTAATTGCCGCGTTATTGAATTCAATCGCGACTTCAAGTTTCCCGCATCGTTTTACAGACCGGTAAATCTCACTATCGTGCGGTAGTGAAATTGACCAAAAAAAAGCCCGCTCATCAGCGGGCTTTTTTATTTTCGAAGCTGGGGCAGTTCCGGGGCGTGCCCGCGGCTACCGCCGATTAGTGCTTCAAAGGTTTTTGAATAATATGGATCGCATGACCCAGAGTCGCTTCCGCACACTCCATGATCGTTTCACCGAGCGTTGGATGCGGATGGATTGAAAGAGCAAGGTCTTCAATACGTGCACCCATCTCGATCGCAAGAACGGCTTCAGAGATCAAGTTCGAAGCTTCAGGACCCACGATGTGAACGCCAAGAAGAACATGTGTCTTCTTATCAGCGATCATTTTCACGAAGCCTTCAGTCTCCATCATGCTCACAGCACGGCCGTTAGCTCCGAATGGGAACTTGCCGATCAATAGATCGTTGAAGCCTTTTGCTTTCGCTTCAGCTTCCGTCATACCCGCAGATGCAATTTCTGGATCTGTGAACACAACAGCTGGAACCGTTTTCGCATCGTAAACGCGGTTCGCGCCCGAGATCACTTCCGCTACCAACACACCTTCGTGAGAAGCTTTGTGAGCAAGCATCGGTTGACCAGCGATATCGCCAATCGCAAAGATGTTAGAAACATTTGTTCTGCGTTGAGCGTCTACTTTAACAAAGCCACGTTCGTCGACTGCGATACCCGCAGCTTTCAAATTAGCTTGGTCTCCGTTTGGACGACGACCTACAGTTACAAGGATTTTGTCGCACTTAACGACTTCATCTTTGCCAGCAATTTCAACAGTCACTTCGTAACCGTCTTTTGCTTTTTTCTGAGATTTCGCTTTTGCACCGTACATGATTTTTACGCCCGCTTTATCAAGCTTACGCACGACCACGTTTGCGCAATCTGGATCAACAACGCCAGCAAGCAACGATGGCATCGCTTCGATCACAGTCACTTCAGTACCAAGTTTGCGAAGGTATGAAGAGATCTCAAGACCGATGTAACCACCGCCGATAACAGCTACGCGTTTTGGAATTTCGTCGAATGCCAAAGCGCCCGTAGATGAGCAGATATCTTTTTCGTCAAATTTGAAACCAGGGATTTCAATTGGACGAGAACCAGTTGCCACGATGAAGTACTTTGAAGTCACAGACTCAGTGCCTGTTGAAGACTTCACAGAGATTTCTTTAGAAGATTTGAATTCAGCATCGCCTTTGATGTGCGTAACGCCGTAACCTTTAAGAAGTTGACCCACGCCGCCTGACATTTTGTCGCAGACAGATTGTTTCCACTTCACAAGTTGTTTCATATCTACGTTGATATCGCCTTTGATCATCAAGCCCATATCTTTGAAGTTATGTTGAGCTTTATGAAGAAGGTGAGTCGCCGTGATCATTGCTTTAGATGGGATACAACCCACGTTCAAGCACACGCCACCCAAGAATTCACGTTCGATAACTGCTGTTTTAAAACCAAGTTGTGCAGAGCGGATGGCAGCTACATAACCGCCAGGACCCGCACCGATAACTACTACGTCGAAATTTTGTGCCATAATTTTCTTTCTCCGATTTAGCCGAGACTAAATCATCTCCATCATCATTCTGCCTGGGTTCTCGATACGAGCGATGAACGCCGCCAAGAATCTTGCAGCCACGGCACCATCGATCAAACGGTGATCCGCAGTCATAGTGTAGTTCATCACTTTGATCGCTTTCAATTGGCCGTCTTTAATAACAGGCTTTTCGTCGATCTTGTACATACCAAGGATCGCGACTTCAGGATGGTTAATCACTGGAGTAGCGTAAGTACCACCAATAGAACCGATGTTCGTAATTGTGATATTAGATCCCTTCATTTCATCAACTTTCAATTTACCATCACGAGCACGTTTAGAAAGATCCAAGATTTCCTTAGAAAGTTCTACGATCGTTTTTTGATCCGCGTTTTTGATCACAGGAACAACAAGTCCGTTTGGAGTGTCCGCTGCGAAACCGATGTTGAAATATTTTTTGTAAACGATTTCACCAGCAGCATCGTCGATAGATGCATTGAACATTGGGAACTCACGCATTGTTGCGATCATCGCTTTCATCACGATTGGCAAGTAAGTGATTTTTGTTCCTTGTTTCTCTGCGTACTCTTTCAAAGACTCACGCATAGCAACCATCGCATCGACCTTCGCTTCATCCATGATCGTGAAGTGAGGAACGATGTGTTTAGATTTTTGCATATTCTCTGCGATTTTTTTACGGATACCAATCAAAGCAACGCGCTCTTCAAGAGCACCCGCTGGGCCTTGGTAAGCCGGACGAGGAATCGTCATGCCAGGAGCTGAAGCTGGAGTTGAAGACTTCGCAGTCATCGCACCCGCGGAACCACCGCCCGCACCCAACACGTCTTCACGAGTTACGCGACCCGCAAGGCCTGAACCTGAAAGACCGTTGATATCAACGCCTGTTTCACGAGCCAAACGACGAGTCGCTGGAGTCGCAAGAACTTTTGAATCAGCTACCGGAGGATAGATGCCCGCAGTTGCTGTTGGAGCTTGTAGTTTTGCTGCTGGAGCAGAAGGAGCTGAAGCTGCTGCGAAATTTGCGTGAGCAGAAGCTGGAACTTCGCGCTGAGCAGTCGGAGCTTGAGGAGCTGCTGCAGCGGCGCCGCCAGAGGCCTCAAGAGTAATCATAGTCGAACCGACTTTAACAACGTCGCCCGCTTTGAATTTCAAATCTTTAACAACGCCCGCAACAGGAGTTGGAACTTCAACAGTCGCTTTGTCAGTCAAAACTTCAGCGATAGCTTGATCGGCTTTAACAGAGTCACCTGGTTTTACCAACCATTTAACCATTTCACCTTCAGTAACGCCTTCACCCAATTCAGGAAGTTTGATTTCTTGAACTTTACCGCCACCCGCAGCTGCTGCTGGAGCTGGAGTTGAAGCTTGCGCTGCCGCTGCAGGTTTAGCTGCCGGAGCCGCTGCTTGTGGAGCTGGAGCCGCTTTCGCTGCGCCCGCACCATCCAATGAAATCATCGTTGAACCAACTTTGATCACTTGACCTGGTTTGAACATCAAATCTTTTACAGTACCTGCTACTGGAGACGGAACCTCAACAGTTGCTTTGTCAGTCAATACTTCTGCAATCGGTTGATCTGCTTTGACAGAGTCGCCTGGTTGAACCAACCATTTTACCAATTCGCCTTCAGATACACCTTCACCAAGTTCGGGCAGTTTTACGTCAGTTGCCATGTTGAGAAAGTTCCTTTCCATGTGGTCTATAAATCATCTTTTTAAGAACAGTCCTTTGTAGACGGGGCATAGAGTATTTGCACCGGATAACATGATGCGACAATGTGGCTTGCCGCCTCTGAAGGGGGTATTTGCTGGAATATAATAATTCGAGTAGGTTGGGGCCCTTAAGTCGGAAGGAAATATCGATGAAATATCCTCGTAAACTTCAAGAGGGCATCTTTTTAAAACGCTACAAACGCTTCTTCGCCGATATCGAATTTGGCGGTCAAGTTGTCACAGCTCACGTCGCAAACACGGGCAGTCTCAAAGGAGTCAACAACCCTGGCCAGCACTGCATGTTTTCAGAAAGCGACAATCCACTTCGTAAATTGAAATTTTCACTCGAAATGATCAAAGCCCCATCTGGTGCGTGGGTAGGAGTTAATACTTCGTTGCCCAATGCTTTGGTCAAAGAAACTCTTGAGCACGTTGTCGGTCACAAGGATTCCATCGTCGGACCTTTCAGTTACTGGGCGCAATTTGACGAAGTGAAAGCGGAACATAAAATTTCTGCGGAAACACGTTTGGATTTCATGCTCTCGCGTAAAAGCGATTCGAAAAAACATTATATCGAAGTGAAAAACGTAACACTTGCTGAAGGCACCGTTGCACAATTTCCAGATGCGGTGACAGAGCGTGGGCAAAAACATATTCGCGAGTTGCAAGCATTGATGGCTGAAGGTCACACGGTAGAAATTCTATTTACGATTCAACGTCACGACTGCACATCATTCACGACAGCAGACGCGATTGATCCAGAGTATGGTCGACTTTTGCGTGAAGCTCACAAAGCGGGTTTGATGGTTTCACCATTCGTTGTGGATTTGACTCCAGAGGGTGCGAATCTTTCGGAAATCAAATTGCCTGTGAAGTTATAGTTCATGGCTTTAGGCACCGCTTTACTTTTATTCTCTGCGATCTTGCATGCTGCTTGGAACGCCTTTGCGAAATCCAGCAAAGACAAAGAAGGATTTTTATTCCTGACGATTTTGATCAGCGGAGTTTTAACACTCGCGATGGTCTTTGGCGTGGACGGGGGATTTCATGTCGGCGGTCCTGAAGTTTTTGGAATCGGTGTTCTGTCAGGAATTTTTGAAGGACTTTATTTCATCACTTTGACTCGCGCTTTGAAAGAAGGCTCGCTTGGAAAATCCTATGCGATCATGCGTGGCGGAGCGATGGTGGTCGTGTGGTTGATCTCGTCTTTTTTTCTTGGCGAAAAAGCAGAGCTGCATCACTACATCGGCGCACTCGTTATTCTTGCCGGAATTTTTGTATTGAATTTTCAAACTTCAAAAGCGAAAGCTGCGCGCACAGAAAAAGAAACAAACATGTGGGCGTACCTCAGTGCGGTGTTCATCGCTGGGTATCATCTTTGTTATCATCAAGCACTTGTGCGGGATGCTTATCCGCGTTCACTCTTTACGATTGCAATGTTTGTGTCGTTGCCATTTTTGCTTTGGAATTTAGGTAAAGCACCCATTCAAAGAATTAAACATTCTTGGCGCATTCAGTGGAAGCGTGCCACTCTCACGGGTGTTTTTGCAATGGCCTCGTTTTTAATTTTTCTGTACGGACTTAAAGTTTCAGCTCCTGGATTTGCAATCAGTCTTAGAAACTCCTCCATCTTTTTTGCCTTAGTATTTTCATTCTTCCTGAAAGAATCGTTGTCACGTTTGCAGATCGTTGGTGCCCTCATTGTAGGAGGGGGGACTATAATTCTCAGTCTGTAATTGTTTAGTGCTGCGTGAGTGCAGCACTTTTCCCTGTGTGTGATGACTTGTAATTAGTATTACTCAAACTCCATCTGTGAAAATGTACTTACACAGATGGAGGCAAAGAATGAAGTTACTTTCATCAATATTGTTTAGCCTCGCCTTCGTCTTGGGCGCTCAGGCTATTGGACCCTTCAAATTAAAAAGCCGAAAAGTTCCCGTCGCTCAAACTGTCGTTCTGACATCTGGAACAAGTTGGACAGTTCCATCTGGAGTCACGACATTAACATCCGTGGAAGTTTGGGGAGCTGGCGGTGGATCAGCCGGTTGGTATGGCGACGGTTATGGAGCTGGTGGCGGCGGTGCTTACGCAAAAAAACTCAATGTCACTGTAACACCTGGTGCAAGTATCACTTATTCCATCGGTGCTGGCGGGACATCCGTTGCAAACACAAATGGTGGCAATGGCGGCGACACATGGTTCGTCAATTCCACAACTGTTCTTGCTAAAGGCGGCAGAGGTGCTGTTCGCGATACAACAAATTATCTCGGTGGTGCGGGGGGCGCGAGTGGCACAAGTATCGGTGACACTGTTTATGCTGGTGGTACCGGTGGAAATACGAAACAAGATGGTTCAGGTGGTGGCGGTGGTGCTGCGGCTTCTCCGACGGGAGCTGGTGCAAATGGTGCGAACAATAGTTCTGGATTTGCAGGAGCTGGTGGCGCATCACCAGGTGGTGGTAGCGGCGGGACCGCAGGTTTAAAATCTGCGACGACGCCAACTGTGGGTGGTCCAGGTGGCGACAATCAAAATGGTGGCGGCGGCGGAGGTGGCGGTGGTCAATACACTGGTGGCTCTGGTGGAGGTGCCTCGGGTGGTCGCGGTGGAATTCCCGGTGGTGGTGCTGGTTCGCAAGGTGGTAACTGGAATGGTGTCGGTGTTGCGAGCGGAACTGGTGGCGGTGGACAAATCATTCTGAAATTCATGCAGTAAGTTTTTAAAAAATATTTTAATTCTTCTTCGAGTGCTGCATGCGTGCAGCACTTTAAATCTCATACACGAGTTTTTATTGGTGTTACTTTGTCCGCAACTGTGAAAATGCAAATGCACACAGTTGGAGACTCAAGATGAAATTATTCGTGGCGATAATGTTAGGTCTTATATTTATCGTTGAAGCTCAAGCGCTCGGACCATTCAAATTAAGACGTCGACCAACGCCTCCTCCAGTCCCTACAACAATTGTTTTAACTTCGGGTACGAGTTGGACAGTGCCAGCCGGAGTGACATCACTAACTTCAGTAGAAGTTTGGGGTGGTGGTGGTGGAACATCGAGCTACTTTGGTGATGGTTATGGCGGCGGTGGCGGCGGAGCGTACTCCAAAAAGAACAACCTCGCCGTTACTCCTGGAGCAAGTATTAGCTACTCGATTGGCGCAGGGGGAACTTCACCGCAAAATGCCAATGGTGTGAACGGTGGAGATACATGGTTCGTGAATTCGACAACAGTGTTAGCAAAAGGTGGAACGGCTGGCCCTCGCGATGATTCGGGCTGGACAGGTGGCGCCGGTGGGGCTGCCGCCGCGGGAATAGGTGATGTGAAATATTCTGGTGGTACTGGTGGAACTGCTGACGAACTCTCGGGTTGCGGTGGTGGCGCGTCCGGCACACCGACTGGAAATGGTGCCAATGGTGGAAATTCAGTTGCTGCGACTGGTGGTGCTGGGGGTTCAGCTCCTGGAGGTGGCTCGGGTGGAGCAGGTGGAGCAAAAGCGGCAAATACTCCAGTTGCAGGAACTGCAGGTGGTGATAATCAAAATGGTGGTGGCGGCGGTGGAGGCGGTGGTGGAAACACGGGCTCTGGCGGCGGTGCTATGGGTGGTCGTGGAGGCTTTCCTGGTGGTGGCGCGGGGTCGCAAGGTGGTAACTGGACAGCCGTGGGAATTGCCAATAATAGCGGTGGTGGTGGTCAAATCATTCTGAACTTCCTGCAATAGGGACTATCGTCCTGAAATAGTCCGCGTGCTCTTCCACAAATTCCTTCCCTGTTTCCTCTGAAACTCCTTACCTCTAGAATGAAAGTATGAAGATTTTCATTCTAGCATGCTCATTAATGTTTGGGGTGTCGGCATTTGCGGCTCCTTCCACAGAAATATTTTTTCATCGCAGAAATCATCTCGGTTTTTCAAAGACTGATAATATCGTGATCAACGGTAAGCATTCGTTTGTGAATGGTTTAAGTCTTTCAAAAGTTCCGAAGAAAAAATTAAATCCTTTGATCGACAAAATTGTGAAATCAAAATCACTGAGCGGGGCTGGTTGTTCTGCGGGTGAATACGATTTAAAAATCAAAGTTAAAGGCAAAGAGAAAAAATATAACGGCTGTGTCGGGACAGATGCATATGCCACTCTCGAAACAACAGTGGATGAAATCAAAGCACTCGCGCGAGGCGGGAAGTGATGTTGCGTTTTCGTGTCGCGCTTTTATTTCCATTGTTCGTGAATGCGACAGCGTCTGCGCAATTGGTTGATCCTTCTGTTATCGAAAAAATTCAACAAGCTAGGTTGGAGCTAAAAAATGCCTCGGGTGTGACTGGCAATTGTAATTTTCCTCAATCGCCTAGTTGTTCTGGTGCTGAATACTGCAAAGAACTCGAGAAGAACGCCGACAAAGCAATCATCTACAAAAATGATCAAGGGGAGTCGATTCCGAATTTTGCGTTGATGAAGTTCAATCAAGATTTTGAAGGATGTTTCGACGCTGACCCAGTTGAGTTTAGTACAGATCCTCTTTTAAATTTACAAGCGCTTCAATCTACAAAGGCAGCAGGCAGTCCGCAATCAATGATTAAAAATCGTCAAGAGTGGGAGAATGCCAACGAAAAAGCAAAGCCCGTATTAGAAGAAACACGCCAAAGTATTTTGAAAATTCTTGATGCGCGAAAAAATGGAACTAATGATGCCGCCATCGAAGATATGAAAAAAAGAGTTTCAGCAATTCGTTTGGCAACGACGCAAGAAGTGCAGGCTACAGGTTTAGACTTTAAATGTGCTTTGCCGAATGCACGCTTCATGCGAGCCGATCATACAGTGCATGTGTGTCCTCAACTGTTAAGAATGCCAGCGGCTTCATTGCAGATGATTCTGGCGCACGAGATGGCTCACGCCATTGATCCATGCAATGCTTCAAAAGATCTTTATTCAGATGGAAAGATCACAAGCAATCAGGCGACACGTTTACCAACGGAAACCGCGAGTATTGCGAAAGCTGGCAAAATGATTTCAGCGGGAACGCCGTTTCAAAAGAATCCTTTTTCAACCGTGATCTCTTGTTTGCAACAACCAAACTCGATGTCGCTCCCGCTGCCAGAGACTTTGCCAGCATGGGAAGAATACCGTGCTTGTGCGGAAGTTTCCGAGAGTGCGTTGATGCAAGAAGGCTTTGCTGATTGGATGTCTTCGCAGGTTTTGAAAAACAAAGCCGCTTCGATAAAAAACCCTGAGGCCGCAAAGCGTTTCGCCTTTGAATCACAAGCGCTCTTCTTAGTTGCAGGATGTGACAATCTGTCTCAGCGGGTTTTGAATACATTGACCGCGAAATTGGATCAAAATCAAAAGCAGTCTGTGAAGAATCGTTGTCGTAATCTCGCGGCGATGCAAGGGGATGAAAAACACCCGAGCTCTGATAAACGCGTCGGTCGCTTGTTTCTGACACCTAAAGAAATGCAAAAAGCTCTGAATTGTAAACCCACTGATGCAGTGGAATGTAAGTAAGGTTGAACTATGAAGGTCGGTCATTTAATTCTTTTTCTTTCATTGGCTGCTGTGGGTTTTTCGGCCCATGGGCAGTACGATGAAGACAGTATGGGTATGGGGAGTGTTTCCAAAGATCTTTTAGCGAAGATCACAAAAGCCCAAGGCTCTTTGAGAAATTTGTCTGAAACAAAGGATTGTAAATTTCCTGAAAATCCCGATTGCACGACGAAGAGTTTGTGTGAGGGTATTACGGCCAATGCAGATAGTTTGTACCTTTATAAAAACGCTGAAGGTAAGGGTGTCCCGAACGTTTTTCTTTTTCAAGTGAATGATGCATTGGAAGGTTGCTTTAAAACGAAAGCTCCCAATATTAGCGATGATCCATTTTTTGCGCCGGAAAAATTTCTAAAAAACAGCCAAGCTTGGCAGCAAGAAGAAGCAAAGAATAAAAATCTGTTCGAAGATACCAAAAACGAAATCGTTCGCATGTTAGAGTCGCGAAAAGACGGAAAGAACAACAAAGACATGGATGTGATGATTCGCAGAATTCAGACTGTGAAGATGGCGCCCATTGCAGGTCATGAAGCAGAGTACTTGACGAAAGCGTCTTGCAATCTGCCGAATGCTGCTTACGACTACAATACGCATACTTTGTTGGTCTGTCCTCAGCTTTATCGTTATCCGCAAGCAGCACTTGAAACAGTTCTTGCCCATGAGCTGGGGCATTCGATTGATCCTTGTCTTGTTGGTGGTGATTTAAAACAAACCAGTGATGGAATTGTCACTGAACTTTCTCACCAAGAAAAAGTTCCGGGAAAAGTTTTGGTCCCAGGTATTGCATATGATGCGAATCCTTTTAAAAAGAATGTGCTTCAGTGTTTGCAGCAAAAAAATTCAATGGGTGTGACTTCGAAGCCTTTGGCCGACTATGAAGATGAAATTATGATGCAGGTTCAAGAGACAGAAAGTTATGCGAACGATGGATCAGAAGATCCTGGCATTCGCAAAGAGCTTGAAGGTCTAAAGAAACAGCAAAATGAAATGAAGAGCACCTACAAATACCAGCAAGCGTGTAGTTGGTTTAAAAAATCTGGAGATGCACAGGAAACTTTTGCCGACTGGGTTGCCGCTCAAGTCAAAAGAGCAAAGGTTAGTCAGATTAAAGATCCCGCCAAAGCAAAAACATATGCATTGGAATCCGAAGGAATATTCTTGTCGTATTCATGTGGTGAGGTGAAGCAGCGGGTTTTGTCGAAGGTTCTTTCGCAATTTGATACAAGAGACCGTCGGCAAGTTGAAACTCGCTGTTACGATATGGTGAGAATGATTGGTGGAGAAACGCATCCTGAAGGCGCACAGCGAATCGATAAACTGCATCTAGCAGTGCCTGAGATTCAAAAAGCCTTGGGATGCAAACCCGATAAGACAGTGCCTGATTGCAAGTAAGCAGAGATAACTAAAGAGCAAAAAAAAGAGGCTGGATAACCAGCCTCTTTTCGTTTCGACATTTGGAAGTCAGTCGTTAGAGACTACTTACCCAAGTGTTTGTCGATGATCGTTTTGAATTCTGCGAATGGGTACGCACCTTTCAAAGAAACACCGTTGATCAAGAAGCCTGGAGTACCAGAGAAGTCGAATTTTTTCGCTTCTTCCATGTCAGCTTCGATGATTTTTGTGATTGCTTCGCTGTTCAAATCTTTTTCAACTTTTTTCATGTCAGCGCCAGCTTTTTTAGCTGAATCTTTCAAGAAAGCGTCTTTTTTAGTACGCAATTCACCTTGGTTTTCGAATACCAATTTGTAGAACTTAGCAGCTTTGTCCATACCTTGCATTGCTACTGCTTCAAAGTAACGAGCAGCTGGCATAGCCATTGGATGGAAATCAAGAGGCAAGTGTTTGTAAACTACGCGAACGTCGTTCGGGTAAGCTTTCAAAACTTCTTCTACTGTTGCATAACCTTTAGAGCAGTATGGGCACTCGAAATCAGAGTACTCAACGATAGTTACTTTTGCGTCTTTCGCGCCCAACATAACACGAGCGTCGTCTACTGCAGGTTTCAAAGGATTCGCGAATTCTTCATCACGCTTTTTGCCTTCGTCAGCCATTGCTTTTTCTTGTGCTTTTCTTTGAGCGTTTTGAGCTGCTTTGTTAACAACTTCAATAAATTGCTCAGGATCTTTTTCGATTGCTACGAAAACGATGCTTGGATCTTTTTCGACTGCGTCCTTAAGTTGTTTCGCAGAAGGTGCGCAATTTACCAGTGTTAGTGCAAGGACAGAAAGTCCTAAAATTCTGAATGCTTTCAAGTTGTTCCTCCAATAAAGGGTTCTTATTTTTTGGCCTTTTTATTTGACATCAATTCACACGGGGAGGGAAGGAAAAAAGCCAGACATGGTGCCCCAGTCTTTGGTCTAGTAGTTCTGGGCTTGATTCGGAATCCAACATGGTTATGCTGAATGTTATGAAAAAATTAAAATTTATTTTAACATCTTTGACGCTCATTTATTCACTCAGCTCTCACGCAGGGCTTCTTTTTAACTACTCTCAATTAACACTCAAGGATCTCGATCAAATGAATGAATTGGTCGAAGATAAAATTGCAGAGTCGAAAAAAAGCTATGCCGGTAAAGAAGTCCCACTCAAGGAAGCTCTTCAAGCGGCTTACTCACGTCCTAACGATGATGACATGATTGAAAAGGTTGTAGGACCATTACGTACGCAGTTAGACGAATTGGATGCTTGGGAAAAAACATTGAGTCAGCTCACGGATGAAGCGCTCAATGCTTTGAAGAATCCAAAAGCGTTTAAACCGGTTGTCCAAGTGACTTACATGATCTTTTTGGAAAATCTTTTGTCTGAACTCAAACCTTATTTAAAAAACCAAGGCTTTGAAAGACAACTGGCAGAACGCATTCGCGACTCAAAAATTGACCTCACTAAAGAGGCGAGAAATGAAAGAAAGATTCGCACTATGAAAGAGTCGACGTCTCCTTCTGAAATCGCAGCGCAAATTCTTTCGACAGAAAAGATCGAAAAGAAATCTAAAGCAGAGCAAAACGCTGATCTTGTGACTGATAAAAAGAAAAACGGGCAATAATTTCCCACGACTGGACGGGGCCTTGGTACCTTCTAAACCCAAGGCCAGCGTCAAATTTAAGATCTCCTCAACTCACGAAAAATCGCCTCAAATTGACTCAAGTTCCCACGAAGTCCTTCCGATATAGATCATGTTAGGGCTGGATGCCCGTGAAGGAATTAGGAGGATTCAATGTTTCTGCAAGGCGATTTACAACAAGTGTTTGATGCTCTCTACACGATTGGTGCTATCGATCCGGTTTTAAAATTAGACTGGAATGAAGTAACAAAAGAGATGATGGCTAATCCACAAATTTTGTCTGACGCTTTCCAAACCATTAATGGTTGTCGCGGAAACAAAGATCTTCTAGTTCAAAAGCTCCACATGATGGATCCAAGATCCGTGAACTATATCGCTATGGAGGTGGCTCGTGAATTTTGTGAATTCCAAGACCGCAAAGATCTTCACTAAGATTGTTGCGTTGGTTTTGTTATCTAGTACTTCTCATGCATGGGAAGTGGATTTCAGCCGCCGCCAAGTAGATTTTAATAAAGTAAATAACGAAGACCGTTTGCCTGCAAGTATCCGTGAAGACCAATCAGCAACGATTTTGTCTCGCGTATTCGAACCCACAGAGCCGACTCAAGACATCGTTATCATGAATACCGATAAAGGTTTTGTACCTGACACTGTTCGCCTGAAAAAGGGTGGCAGCTATCGTGTGCATGTAGTGAATGTAAATGCGAAAGAAAAAAACGTCAGCTTCGTGCTGGATGCTTTCTCTGAACAACACTCAACGCTCTTTGGTGAACAAAAGGTTTTCACAGTCAGCCCAAAAACTGATGGTGTCTTTTCGTATCAATGCCCAGAGACTTCAGTGCAAGGGAAGTTCATTATCTTCTCTGACTCTGCAACGAATCTTGGCAGCGAAAGAAAACCTGCTTCTAACTAATTTCAGGAAGGCTTAGTGCTATGTCTGATCAGTCGAATGTATTCAAGCAGACGATTCAGCAGAATCTAGGCCCCATCGTGAAATACCTTGATGATAAAAGTGTTTCCGAAATCCTTATCAATGGTCATAAAGAAATTTTCGTAGAACGCAAAGGTAAGCTTGAAAGAGTTTCTGAAAGCTTTCCTTCTGAAGATGATTTGCGTGCGGCTGTAAACAGTATCGCGCAAAGTGTAGGTCGTCGTATTGACGATGAATCACCTCGTCTGGATGCGCGTTTGCCAGATGGTTCTCGTATCGCGGCCGTCATCCCTCCCATGTCGCGTAAGGGAACGACTCTCAGCATTCGTAAATTCACAAACAATAAAATTACTTTCGCGGATTATATTAAATTCGGCGCGATCACAGAAGATGGCGCGCGCTTTTTAGATATCTGCATGTTCCTTGGTAAAAACATTATTGTGTCGGGTGGTACCGGTTCAGGTAAAACCACATTGCTATCACTTCTTTGCACCCGTATCCCAAAAGGTCAGCGTGTAATGGTGATAGAGGACTCTTCCGAGCTTCAAGTTGAGTATGATCACGTTGTGATGTTTGAAACTCGCCAAGCCGACGCTGTTGGTAAGGGTGAAGTGTCGATCAAAGATCTTTTGAAAAGTGCTCTTCGTCTTCGTCCAGATCGTATCATTGTGGGAGAGGTTCGTTCGAGCGAAGCTCTTGAGCTTCTCAATGCCATGAACACGGGTCACAAAGGTTGTATGGGTACTGTGCATGCGAACACGCCGGAAGATGCGATCGTGCGTTTGGAAGCACTCGCCCAAGGTGGCGACTCGCGCATCAGTGAGAAAGCTCTTCGCTCACAAGTGTCTTCAGCTATTGATATTATTATTCAAGTATCGCGTTTCTCAGATGGTTCACGTCGTATTTCACACATCAGTGAAGTGCTGGGCTTTGATAAAGACGGCAACTACAACGTCATACCTATTTTTGAAATGTCACGTCTAACACGTAAACCCGATGGCACTCTGGAAGGTCGCTTACAACCAACAGGCAACGTCCCTTCATTCATGGAAGAGATCATCGATAACAATTTACCATTTCCAAAAGCTAAATTTGCGAAGGTTGCTTAGCTGCTGCTTAAAGGTGTCAGGTACTTCTGCGGATTTGGTGCGCTGATTAGCTGTTCAAAGCGAAGATAGCGTAGAGACAAAACACAAACATAAAAACCATCATTGCTTTTCTGCCGTATTCTTTCATGTGTGGTGTCTCCCTTACATGAATATTTATCGGCACTAATCAAAGTTTAATTTAAAGTTTTTTCACATTTTTCAGTTAAAACTTTTTTGATCGCTCAAGCTAAACTCAATCTCTACCCTAGGGTGCGTAAAGAGCTTAGCCAGTTTTGCAGACTTACTGTGACTATGGCGTCTGATAGATTGCTTTAATTAAATCTTGGCCGACTTGATCGATATGCTCCTGATCCTGAGTCGCCTTACCAATGACACCTGATAAGCCACCACCGAATACCAATTCCATATTCGCAGCGTTCACGATCGCTTCAGCGTGGTGCAAATTGAAATCTGTGATGGAACCACGAACAAGGTCATTGCGTTCAAAGAAATCAGTTTTAGAACCAAACAAACCTTTAAGGTAGCTCCACAAACGAGTGTACCAAGCGCGTGCCTCTTGTTGATCTTGCTCTAACGATGTCATCGCAGTTTGTAAAGCCGCAGTGTCATCTTCAGAGTAAGCAACGAAAACGAGTTGTACGTCAGACTTTTGTGCGCGAGCTGTTTCGATCACAGTGTACGCCAAACGTTCTTTTGAAATACCCAAAGAGTTTAAGAAAATACCGCCACCGATGAGTGGAATCGCAAGACGTTTGATACCTTCTTGCTGAGCAATGCGGATTGAGTTCGCAATCGAAAGTTGAACACCTGCAATCGAAGGTTCAGCACCTTCTGTGTTTTGCGCCATCGCTCCAGATGCTGCGTGAATCACGTACTTGATTCCCGTAGCTGCCAATTCACCTGAAGAAGTTAATGCAGCCGAACCACGGGGTGCCATTCCAGCTTCAACCCAAGCAGAGTTCAAACCTGTACCCGCACTCGAGATGACAGCTTTGTCGCCACGTGAATCGCGAATCGTAACATAATCATTCTTTAAAGCTCCCGCTGCTTGGCTCATTGCTGGTAGCATCAGGCACACACTCAAAGTTTTCAATGCGATGTTTTTTAAAGAAATCATATGAGCTCCTCAGTTCTACGCTCTGGCGTCGCCAGAGAAGGTTCTTCAGGGCAAGTTGCAAAACATGTACTTGTTAATTGCGGCTAAAATGCAATAGGCAGGGGTGGAGCTGTTTAGGGTGCCCAAATAGGGCCTCAGTTTAATAGAACTCGTTGGCACCGCACACGAGCCGCAGGAGCTTGGGCGCCGAGTATGTCATAGATCTCGCCAATCATGGGGCCGAACTTTCGCTCGGTCCATTCGGCCATTTTAGTGCCATTCAAGAACGTGACAAGGCCAATGGCACCATTCACTGCCAACGCAATCCAGGGAGCATTTCCGTACGTTTCAGGCTGCAATAGCTTACCACTCGGCGCCAAGTGTCCCATCAACACGGACCGAACTTCAGCAAAACGACGAACCATGAATTTAGCAGCGGGATGTGTATTGCCATTTACGTCTTTTGAAAACTCAGACCACGCAAAACTCGAAAACGTAAATCCAAGACTTAGTAGCAAAGTGCTTGCTCCCAGATTCATAAGCTCGGGCATCGTCAAAACTTTATCGTAAGCTAAGATGCCAACACGCATAGTTTGAACTGCCAAACCCAAAGCCAAGTTTGCGGCAAAGCGACCAGCGATATCTACGGCCAATGAATTTTGCGTGATATCTAAAACTTTAAAAATCTTATTTCGAATGGTGCCAGAAACTTTCGCCCACGCATCTTTATCCAGCGAGAAAATAATCGCGTTCATCGTCGTAAAGATCATTTGAGCAGCACGTACTTCAGGAGAATATTCCGTTGCATGCATCCACACGTAAGAGTCGTAGGCAGTGTTGACTGTCACGATGATTAAACCAATCTTATCGTTTTTAACTGACTGAACGAGGTGATTTTTATAGTTAACAATGTCGCGAACGGCTTTTGAATTTTTGAATTTCTGAGCAAGTGCGCCCAAAGGCAACAGACGCGACAAACCTTTTCGTGCGGGACTGGATTCCTTTTTGACGAACATTTGCGTGACATCTTCAGAGTCAGTGCTGAGCAATAGATCGCGCTCTTCAGGCAGGGCCTCAAGAATTTGATTCATTTGCTCTTTTGTCACAGTCGTGTGAGCTTCCGTAACGGTCGCCAGTCCCGCAGGTGTTTCCACTTGCACGGCTCGAACGTCATTCAGCTTTACATTTTCGATATCAGCAGCAAATGCTGACAGCGAAAACATGACTGCGAACACCCCAAAAAGAAAACGCACTAGTTCGCTCCTATACGCACACCCATGACACTGATGTGGCCACGTTCAGCTTTGATTTCGATTTCTTCGTTTTGGCCTACGATGCGATTGATATTTTGCGATGTCGCACGAATCACACCGTTAGATCCAACGTTAAAGTTTTTAACTAAGTCTTCTGCAGGAACACCACGCACCCAACGGCGAATAGTGATGTAGGCGCCACCACGGTAACGTTGTGGATCCGCGCCACCAGGAACAGGCTTCATATCACCACAAGCCACATCCACAGAGACAAGACGTTGTCCTGCTTTCAACGGCAATCGGAATGAACCACGCTCAACAGGGAATGAACGATCTAATTTAATGTGGCGAGGTCGATGATCTGACTCCAACATCAAAGCATAGCCATAGTCGCCCATTCCAGGGTTGCCTGGATAACGACGGCCGTGCGCTGTGACGTAATCTCCAAACTTCAAACCTTGTGCAAAAATCAAATCGTCCATAATCGCCACGCGTGGTGGAGAAATTTTTAATACCACTTGTTGAATACGTGCGTCGTCTTTACCAACACTGCGAATTCTTAAAAGAGCGGGGCTGATCTCATCTTTCGAAAAATCTTTTTCATTTTCGACAGAGTGATGACCTTTGCGAGACCATTCGTAAATATTATCTGTTTCGCCGCGCCCGTCACGAATCTCCGCAAATTTAGAATTGAGAGGGCCGCTGCCTGTTCCGCCCCAGTAACGCCAGTTACCACGCGTACGAAGCGAATCAAAAACTTCTGTTGAAACATAAGCGGGCAAACAATCACGATCGCTGCCGCTGCGGCATTCACGTTCTTCACGTGGATCTTGACGATGCGTTAATGAAATAGAATCCAACAAACCACGCTGCAAGTGAGAAGGGACCGCCAAATAAATCGCTTGGCGACCACGACCACCTAAGGCGCGATCCTTCAAATCATAAACCGCTTGAAGATCAGAAACCTGCACTGGCTGCACAAGGTTTGTGGCAGCCATAATACCATTGCGTTGATCTTCGCGAATGATTTCATCTGGGGAAATCGCGTGCGCGAAAGACAATGGCATTAGTAGAAGTAACGATCCAAAGAGTTTCACGGCTTAATCCTCACACTTAACGGTAAACTTTTTACCTTCAGCAGGTGCATCGATCTTCACAGACTGAACGTCTTTAGGATCTTTCGGACAGATCCATTTTAATTCAAACTCGCGGCCATCTTCGTATGTCAGACCTAAGAATTTTGAACTGACTTTGTATTCCATCTCAGTATTGCCGTTCAGGAACTCAGCAGCTTTTTTAGCTACATTGCTTTTTTTAGCGCCTGGCTTACCAAAAGTTGCCGAAATAACTTTGATGCCCTCAAATGCATTCGCCGGCGCAACTGTTTGGCCAGAAGGAATGAACTGCACTTCTTTGCCGTCGACAGTCGTCGCTGCTGCTAAGAACTTCTTTGCTTCAATTGGTAGTGGACGAGTCACAGTTTTGCCGTAATCGTTCCAGAAACTTTCTGGGATCGTACATTTCTGACCAGCATCACAAAGCACAAAGACGCCGATCAAACCAATTTGAGTCTTATAATTTTTTGTCGCCGTCGTTGGGTAAGGCACCACGTCCGAAGTGATATTGCCCCAGTTCTGTTCACAAACGTAATAACGACTGTCATCACCTTTAGTCATGCACGCTGAGTTCTGGCCATCAAGTAATAACACAACATTTTGAGAACCGATTTTATGACGGTAGATCGCATAGTCGATGAGGTTTGCATAATAACCACCCCAACCAACTTGAGGACGATCTGTTTTGCGTGACTGATAACCCAATAGTTCATCCGCAGTGATGTAACCTGGAGTATTGATCTCACCATTATCAACCCAGTGATGCCAGAACACATCGTTGTGCTTTTTATTCCAAAAGCCCAAATCCACAGCGCGTTTGCGTGTGTCTTTCATGACAAGGATTTTTTTGCCATAAACGGCAGCCACTTGGTCGTAAGCAGATGAAATAATAAAGTCGACGGCGTTATTGCCGAAACCTTGTGCTTGGAAATCAGCGCGGTAGTAAACGGGATTAGAAATATTCAAAAAGTTATTTTCGAAATTGTCTTTTCCCATTGCCGCGAAAGCTTTGTTCATCAAGTCGGCTGCTAAAATATTAGCTGCCGTTTGCGAATATCCTTTAGCTGGCGCACAACTCATCAGAGTTTGTACGTCACCTAAGATACCGCGCGATTGAAAGTAAGCACTCAATGTGTAAGGCAATCCGCCATTAGGTAAAAACGGTGCATTGATATCCCAAGCTTTTTTCAAAACTTGCGAGAGACCCCAATGAAGCGGCGAACCCACAAACCAATTCGCTTCGTTGAACAGTCCACGCATTGAGATCGCAAAATCAAACTGACCGTTTGCTTCATAAGCACCACGGTAAAGAGTTTGCCCTGTCGCTGGCAAAGCAATGCTATTGTAATTTTCTGCCGCAGGATTTAGTCCCGCAAAAGAAAATTCGCGCTTTTCAAAACGATACTGAGGGCAATTGAATCCCGCCGGTGAGCTGCCTGGAGCAGCCCACGACCATGACGCCGTAAAGGCGATGGCGAGAGTTAAAAGGCCCGAAACTTTCATTTTCATTTCAAAGCCTCTTGAGGGATAGCAATTGCCAAGAAAGTTGTTCTTTGTGAAGCGCTGAAGTTGTTATCAGAAACCAAGAACACGATTTGTTTGCCATCGCGTACTGGTCCCAAAGTCATGCCTTCAAAGTTGTCGATTTTTTTGAAGCCCGCAGCGAACTGTGGTTTCAAGTCGTTGAAGTCAACGATCAACTCTTTGTGAAGGTTGCCATTGCGATCAGCATCAGCCAATTCAACTTTATAAAGTTTTACAACCGCTTCTCTATCAACAGCATCATACCCACGTTCAAGTACCAACACGCGACTTGAATCCAACGCAAGGATCGCTGGGATGCCGTTGTCATAAGTAAGTTTCATTGGGTAACGGTAGTACTTCACTGGCGGACGATTTGCCCATGAGCCGTAGCGAACAGTGTACATACGTACATAGTCGTCTTCTTTAGCAGAGAACCAACCGTTCTCAGGTTTGTCTTGAACCAAAGGTGATTCGTTCGTGAACAGAATTTCATCTGTCGTTGGAACGATCGTCATCGCTTCAATACCTTTATTGAAATCCAAACCGCCAATGCGTTTTGTTTCGGTTGTATAACAAGTTTTCTTTTCGACTTTGTCGCCTTTTTTCTTTTCACCACATGGTTCGCGATTGTCCATCAACGGACTGAATGGAGTAGATGCTGAGTAAGTCGTAGAACTTTTTGGTGGTGGTGGTGGGTTCGTTGAACCTGGAGCCGACGGAGCTGGCGTCGAAGGACCGAAACCAGACCCACTGCCAGAGCCTGAACCTGAACCTGAACCTGAACCTGAACTCGAACCTTTGCCTGAACCAGAATCTTTTGGCGGAGGTGGAGGAGTGTACGGAGTACAGTCGTAAGCTCTTTGATAAGATTTGAATTCAGAAACGAAATCGGTTGGCGACGGCAAGCCACCTACAAGTTTACCTTCTAAATCAAATTCTTGGAACAAAGTCGCTTTCGCTGGAGAGCCATCATAAGATTTAACATCACCAGTTTCTGATGAAACAAGCAAGTTGCCATTTGGTAAAAGAACGACGTCTTCACGATCAGTGTCGATCGGCCATTTTTCTTTCACAGTTCTGAATTTTGGTTTCGCGTCTTTGTCTTCTTTAGGATCCCAGATGCGTTCTTGACGAGTGTACTCTTGGTACAAACGATCCAAACTCGTGCGCTTCATGAATTTGAATTTAAACGGTTTCGTCGGATCCATCACTGGATCTTCATACCAGTTTACTTGAACCATAGTTGGTAAAGACTTGTCGTCAGAAACAACGATAAGCTCTTTGGACTCTTTACCATCCTTGCTTTTCAAACGAGTCATTCCAGACAAACCACCGAAAAGTGTTTTCGTGTCTGTATACAGAGTGCTTGAGTGGAAGTTCGATTCACCGACAACTTTTACTTTTGTGCGCGGGCGATCTTTTAAGCGGAAATCTTTTTCGCAATCACGAACGATTTTATCGGCGAAGCCTTGAATGCGATAAGATTGAGGAGCTTGGTAATCGTAATTGCCAGAACCAGAACCGCCAGAGCTCGAGCCTGAGCCCGAACCTGTTTGGTAAACGCCACCACCTTGTGAGCCACTTTGCGAGCCTTTGCCTTGTGAACCTTTTGATTGAGAATCGTTACGGTCAGTGCCATCTGAATAATTATTGCCATTAATAATGATAACGCCTTTGCGTTTATCACCTTTTCTATCATCGGCTTGGTATTTAAAATCAGGCATCTGGTTAGTGCCCTTACCGTTATCATAGAACTTCCAAGAGCCATCTTCTCTTGAATCATATTTAGAGTCAGACTTCGACCCTGAGCCTGAGCTGGAGCCCGAACTTGATCCTGAACCTGAGCCACCATAATTATTATTGTTATTATAGTTGTAGTTATTATTGTTGTAGTTATAGCTATTGTTATTGGAGCTATAGCCGCGGCCTTCAATATTGTATTGAATCTTGAAGTATTCAGCAGACATAGAGTTGATCGTCTTCTGAACGCATTGAGCGAGCTCAGAGCCTGATTCCCAATCTAGTTTTGCGTCTTCAATAGCATCACAAATATCTTCATATTTGCAGGTGCTGCAAATGCGTGTCAGTTCCTCTTTGCATGTTTCCGCAAAGACGAATTGAGATGTCAGCAAAATAGACAGACCAACGAGCGTACGTATTTTCATAAACGCCTCCAGGCGGACCTTTGAGCAAAAGACGTGCGCAGAATTTTCACGGATGTCGAGCTTCTATCTAGGTTTAATCGCTTTTAAGGTTTTGAGGCCGTCTAGCTTTTAAGCAAAGGCACCCAATTCGCGTCAAATCGAAACAAGATTGATGACCGAAAGCCAATAGTTAGATTTGGAGGTGGCCAACTCTTTGCAAACCTGGTTACCGCCATGAAAAAGCTAATTGCCGTGCACGTCCTTATATTAATGATGTCTTCGCTTGCCCAAGCGATGTGTTTATCTTTTGAAGAAGGTGTTCGTCGCGGTTGCGCGCGTGATTTGAGTCAATCATGTGGGGCTAAGGAATATGCTTTTCACGATAAGTCCTGTCTGGCTGACGGGAAGGGCGAAATCATTCCTGACCTTTTAAGGTTACAGAAAGGGCAACTCGTCCATCCTGATTACTATCGTCTTTATGAAGTGAACGATATCGCTAGAACTCTCATTTACCGTCACTACTTATTAAATGAGATGCCGAGCATTCGTGAGCAAGATGTGCAAAATCCTTCTTTTGATTTCTATGGAGATGCGGAAATCCAAATCGCGTTTAAATCAGAGCGCATCCAAGATATCGCAAAGAATGGATTTTTAAATCAACACCAAGTGAATCACACCAATGGTTGTGCTTGCACGACAGAAAGAGCGGTAACTGAAGATGCTATAATCGGCTTAAAGCTAGAGGCTGCTTACAACGGTGATGATAATTCTGATGTGAATAAGTTGCGCCCGAAATACTCTTACTTTGTTCCTGCTAAACCGATTAAATCTGAGACACACCGTTACACTACAAATTACGGCGACGTCATTGCTGTCTTAAACAATAGTTTGAAAAAGCGTATGACATTTACAAATGGGGACTCTCTAGGTCGTAGCGAGGACACCGCTCGTCGAGTGCATACGACGTCATATCTCGCGGCAAGCTTGGATTTTAACGAAGCGAAATCATACTATTACGAAGCGCAGATCTGGGGCACCGTGGCCGTCAAAGATATCTCTAAAATTTTATTAGGTTGTTTTGGTGGATCGGCCATGCAAAAGGCAGAACAAATCAGCAATGAATTTCCGAATGTACCTCTTTACTCATGTGAAACAGTACAATCTCAGGGCCTCAATGTCTTCGTCGCAAAAGATAAAATTTCAATTGGTAAAGTCATCATTGTGTCTGCGAATTACAATGGTGTCGACATCACTGATACATTGAAGAAACTATGCGATAAAAAATCGAGTTGTGCATTCAATTCGACCGCTTTGTCGGGACAAGCAAAACAAGCTGATAGTGATTCAACTGATATTTCGTATATGTGTGTTCAAAGAAACGCCGAAAACAATCATGCGATCAAGATCACGAAATTTGCAAACCGCGCTTCATTCGACTTCAACTGTATGAATGAAAAAGCACCTGCATACAAAATTCCACAAAAGATCAAAGTTAAATCTGCCACTTTCGGTGGTAATATCGCAGGCGTTAAAGCGGGCAACGTGACTGATAAAGCCGCACAATTCTGCGATGGCAAAGACTCTTGCGATTACAAAGTCGCAGTGAAGTTCTTGGGTGACCCAGCACCGAAGCAAAAGAAATCATTTAAGCTCACTTACGAATGCGTTCCGCAAAAAGATTCCACTGATGGCAAAACCTTCAGTTTGGATGCTGAAAGCGCAGAGGGCACAGTCCTGAATTTGAAATGTCCAATCGAGGCGAAAAAATGAGAACGTTCAAGACGCTAAAGTATTTTGGATTAAGTTTGCTGGTAGCCGCTCCGATGGCTTTTGCAGATAATTATTATTTACCGCCGTTGCCTCTGCCTGTTGATGATGACGATGGTTATGCAGAACCTGTGACACCCGCTACGCCGCCTCCTGTGGTCGGTGGCGTTGTCACACCTGGATTTGCAACGGATTTAAAATCGTTGGAAGCACATCTTTATCGCGCCGATCAAAAAGCCGTTCCTTATTTTAAAACTGTCGTTTTACCGATCGATGGTTTCATGGTGCAAGGAATTCCTCAACGCAACGTTCGCTTGTATCCTGCACATGAGGTTTTACAAATCAGAACATCGCGCGGTCGCCCTTATGCATTTCATATTACTGAAGGTGCATCAGATGTAATTGAGTTTTTAGCTCGTCAAAAAGTCGAAATTAAGTTTTTCACTCTGCTGGATGAAGACATCGCATTGCCGTTGTTGGATGCGTTTTTCATTCCGGGATTGGGTTTACCCCTTACTAAAATTGGTCACTTGAAAATCGCTGACGGCACTTTCAAGATCACGACGTTCGGTGATGCCAATAAAACATTGCTTGTGATCAATGATGGTGTTCGCGCTGAAAATTCAGATCAAGTGATTGGCGCGGGTCCGGTGTTTTACGCTTTCCCAAGTTTTGCTGATGCAAAAAGCAATTACTCATCATCAGAACGTCATCACTTTCCCAAAGATCAAGATGCGTATGATGCGGAAAAACTGAAAGCCTTCCGCATTCTTTTTGCTCTGTCGTATGTAAACAAAACGGATAAGGCGACGTACTTAACACGTATGGCGGAGTTGAATAAAATTTCTTCTCTTGAGCTCGCTGAATTCGGAAAAGAATTATTGGCGGGAACTTTCACGCGCTTGCAATTTGGTGCAAAAACAGATCCAGCAGGCACGGTGATTTCTTGTCACGTGATTGATAGAATCACAGGCAAGATCGTTCAGGATACTTCGCTCGCTGATTGCGACGACAAATAGTTCTGGGGTACATCTAGAAAGAAAAAGGCGCTCTCGATTGAGGCGCCTTTTTTATTTTCTCTACAAATAATTTCGAAAAATTATTGGCAATCGCAACGCAATGAAGAAATGCGTTCGTTTTTGTAGTGGTTCAAGTATTTCACAAGAACGCCCGCTTCTTCGCGGTTGTCCAAAGAAAGACGGAAACCATCCAAACGCTCACCAGTGCGGTAGTCGATGTTGTAGTTTTGGTATTGGTAAGCAACCAATTTGCAGCCTGGTTCAACTTTCACCGCAGTGATTTTGTTGTCCCAGTCATTGCCATAAGTGTAACGCATGTCGATTTCGTTCAAATCAGAGATGCGAGCGCCATCGCGGATTGGCAGGCGTGCGTTGTAAGCATCAGAGTAAGCAGTTGCGCAAAGAGCACGGTGAGGAAGTGGATTTGGACGGTGGTGTCCGTGTTCGTGAGCTTGTGCAGCTCCTGCGCCTAGAGTAACCAAAAGAGCTAATAACGTTGTTTTCATTGTCTTCTTCTCCTTAAGTTGAAGTGCTTAGGTCGTATGTGTGGCATTTTCCTTTGTCAATTTTTGAGAAAAGCTTTTGTTCGCTGAGGTAGAACACAGACGTAAACAGCGCATCGCATTGCAACCAACGCCATGCGTAACGTAGTTCTGCATAATATAGTTATTTAAAAGCCCCCAAAGTTACGTTAAGAACTTTTCGTGCACTTTAGTTGTAAGATATCCAACGCAGTTTTAACGATCCTCGAAAATCAGGGAGAAGACCTGACGCCCATCTATGAGCAGTCAACTTTGTCTCTGGATTTGTTGCGTGATTCGTCCTACTGGATCAGTGCTCCTCAGATGGAAAATTTCCTGTCGCTTGTTTTGCATCTGCCATTGAAAAATGAAGATTCATTATTGGAACGCGCTGGTCACGAAGGACCTGAGTTGCGTGCATGGGGTGTGCTCGACAGTGTTTTGCGTATGATGCCGCGACCTCAAGAGATCTTCAATCAGCCTGAGCAATTTCTTTCCTACTTCATTTCGCCAAAACCACCGATTGATAATCTTCGTCGTGATGAATCAGGAGTGTCGTTCGATCTTCCTCTGCCTGCGGAACAATATCCGCTTGTCACGACATACTTGAAAGCGGCATTTGAGTCGTTGCCACTTTACGTGGGTCAACCTCTTGCGAAATGTGAGTGGCGCGAAATTCATTTGAAATTAAACTGGTCAACACAACAAAGCTCTATGCTGAATGAAGAGACCATCGGTCACCAAGTCAGCCCCGCACTGTTCCAGTCGTTGATCGATGATTTGCAACGTACACAACGTGAACGTGAAGATCTTCAAAAATTCGTTGGCGATCTTGAAGCCAAGATCCTCGAATATGAAAAACAAAATTTAGATCTTGCGAAAGTTCAGGCTACTAAAGTTGAACCCGCAATTTCATTGCTTCCCGCCGAAGGCTCGCTCTCTGGATTCCAATTCGCGAGTGATACTCCCTTTGATCAACTTTTCCAAAATCTAGCACGTATGCAGGATTATATGGTTCGCGCCCAACAGTTGGTCGTGATGTTGGCAGCGCAAGGGAAAATGACCCCTGCGGTGAAAGAGGCAATGCGCCGAGTGGATTGGGACTTTGTAAAAACCCAATATCCACGTACAGTTTCTGAAAGCATGGATGTTTTAAGAAAAATGCAGAACAAGAATACCGAGAAAGAAGGAACAAGACATGTCTGAGATTATTAGCGTCATCTCTCGTGAAATTTTAGATAGCCGTGGCAATCCCACAATTGAAGTTGAAGTGACGACAGCTGATGGTCACAAAGGCCGCGCAGCAGTTCCATCTGGTGCATCGACTGGTGCTCATGAAGCTTACGAACTTCGTGACGGTGATAAAAACCGTTATCTTGGCAAAGGTGTCTTTAAAGCAGTTGATAACGTTCGCGAAAAAATTGCTCCTGAAATCATCGGTCTGCAAGTGACTGAGCAAGTTTACATCGACAAAATTCTTCGCGAACTTGACGGCACTGAAAACAAAGCAAACTTGGGCGCGAATGCGATCCTGGGTGTTTCTTTGGCAGTTGCTCAAGCAGCAGCTCTTGATGTGAATCTTCCACTTTACCGTTACGTTGGTGGCTCGCAAGCTTGCCGTCTTCCAGTTCCGTTGATGAACGTTTTGAACGGTGGCGCGCACGCGAACAACGGTTTGGACGTTCAAGAATTCATGATCGTTCCAACTGTGAACAACTCTTACGCTGAATCACTTCGTGCGGGTGCAGAGATCTTCCACACATTGAAAAAAATCTTGGCTAAAAAAGGCATGTCGACTGCAGTCGGTGACGAAGGTGGCTTCGCTCCGAAATTGGGTTCAAATCAAGAAGCTTTGGATCTTGTCATGGAAGCGATCGTTGGCGCTGGATATGATCCAGGTCAAAACGTATTCTTGGCTTTGGATGTTGCTTCGACTGAACTTTTCAAAGATGGCAAATACGAATGGCAAGGCAGCAAAATTGCTCCCACTGAACTTCTGAACATCTACAAATCTTGGGCTGAGAAATATCCACTCGTTTCTATCGAAGATGGTTTCGCTGAAGATGATTGGGATTCTTGGGTTAAGGCCACTGCTGAAATGGGATCTACGCTACAACTTGTTGGTGACGACTTGTTCGTAACAAATCCTAAGCGTCTTCGTACTGGTCTTGAGAAAAAAGCAGCTAATGCTTTGCTTGTTAAAGTTAATCAGATTGGTACTTTGACTGAGACTTTTGAAGCTGTGAATTTGGCTCAGCGAAATAAGTATCGCACTGTTATGTCTCATCGCTCTGGTGAAACCGAAGACGTAACGATCGCAGATCTTGCTGTTGCGCTTAACTGTCATCAGATTAAGACTGGTTCTCTCTGCCGTGGCGAGAGAACTGCGAAATACAACCAGCTATTGAGAATTGAAGAAGATCTTGGTGGTATGGGAGTTTACTGGGATAAAGCCGCTTTCCGATAAGTCGCGGCCGATGAAAAAGGCCCGTCTGACTTCGTTGTCGGGCCTTGTCCTTCTCTCCAACGTGGCTCTGCCACGCCTCCGTTTCGGCCAAGTCCCTCCGCCTCGCATCCGAACCTTTTTGATCGGCGGCTCCCATCGTTTTGGGTTTGGCTCCTACTTCGTAGTCGCTTCGTTTGCGCCCTTGGCGCTCACTCCTTTTTTTGGCTTCGCGTTTTTTCTGGCTTCTGCTTCGCAGTCGCTTTGCTTGTGCCTTTGGCACTCGCTCTTTTTTTTCTCTTCTTTGGTCTTGTAGCCATTCGTTTAGTTCGAGAGCTATTATTTATTTATGTCGATTCATAAATTTGCGGTCAGCATTCGTCGGTTTCTTGATCATCCTTCCAGAGTGATGGTTGTTTGTTGCGGGGTTTTCATTGTTTCTATTGTTTTAAATGGAAATATTTGGAGGCTATGGAGTTTGCACCGGGATTTTGATCGTATTGGTGTAGAAATCCAACAAAGACGAGAAGAGATCAGCTCACTTGGTGCGCAGCTTAAGCAGGCGAAAGATCCGGCTTTTATTGAAAGACAGGCCCGCGATAAATTGGATCTTGTTGGTGAACATGATCTTGTTTTTGTATTTTCTGACCAGTAGGTCTGGCCCTGCGCATTTTCTCTTTAAAATCAGTTATACTTTTACTAGTATCAGAACTCTAAAAGATCGTATTTATCCAGTGATAATAGTGACTTAATTGCAACATCAAAGTTTCCGCACTGGTCGCGATCTTGAAAGGTGTATTCTCATGTTTGGTTCAGAGTTTTTCGAATGGAATCGTGAAAGTCTTCGTTCACTTCGTCTTCGCCTCGGTTGGAGTAAATCGGATTTAGCTCGTCGCCTTGGCTGTAGTTCTCAAGATATCGATGAGTGGGAAATGGGTCGCTCTATGGACTCAACAACTCGTTCAAATCTTGAGATGATTTATCTTCAAGCTGAAACTGTTTGCGACGATGTGAAGTGCACTCCCGCAGCAGAGAACGAGTGCGATCGTAAAGCTCTCGATCAAATTGATTTTTCCCGCGTCAAAGCAGATCTGGAATAGTCGACACTGAAGACTTCCCATAGTAGAAAATTCTTTTGATTTTTCATCTGAATTTTCTCGGGGGTCTCCAATGAAAAAGATCTATCTTGTCGATGTCAGCTCGATGTTCTTTCGAGCTTTCTATGCTATTCGTCAGCTGACCTCTCCAGCCGGTGTTCCCGTGAATGCCGTCTATGGCTTTTTGTCGATGCTTTCAAAATTGATGAAAGAAGAAAAACCTGACTACATGGTTTTTTGTTACGACCGGAAAGAGCCTTCATTCCGTAAAGACCTCTACACAGAATACAAAGCGCACAGAACGGAAATGCCGCCAGAGCTCGCTCAGCAAATTCCTTACATCAAGCAGCTTGCTGATTTGATGGGCGTGCCTTCAATCGAAGCTCCTCAATACGAGGCCGACGATTTGATCGGCAGTCTGACTCGCTTAGGTCGCGCTAATGATCTCGAAGTTGTCATCGTGTCGGGCGATAAAGACTTTGGCCAATTGATCGAAGATCACGTTGTGCTTTTCGATACTATGAAAGACATCAAGTACAACCAAGCCGGCGTACTTGAAAAGTGGGGCATCCGTCCTGATCAATTCATCGACTATCTTGCCATCTGTGGTGACGCTTCCGATAACGTTCCTGGTGTTAAAGGTATCGGGGAGAAGGGTGCGATTAAACTTCTTCAGCAATTCAAATCTTTGGAAGATATTTATGAGAACATCGACCAAGTTGAAGGCAAAAGCGTCAAAGAAAAACTGATAGCTTCGAAAGACAATGCGATCATTTCTAAAAAACTTGTGACGATTGTTACCGATGTTGAAGTTCCCAAAGACCTATCAACTTATGAGCTTCGTCCTATGCAACGTGATGGTTTGCGTGCGTTGCTGCGTGAACTCAATTTCAAAACTTTCGAAAAAAATCTTCTGGGTGAGGGCGACGGCGAAGGTGTCGCTCACGTCGTTCAAGCTGTGAACGCGAATACAAAACCGATTGTGCGTGCGGTAACTCCTACTGGTGGAGCACCTGCGAGTGAGCCTATCACTGTTGCGATTTCTATTCCTGCACATACTCCGACTGAGTATGTTGAAAAAACCATGTCGACTCGTGAGCTCGCAGGAGTTCTTGAGGCTAATCAAGAACTGTGGAGCTTCACTGATGCTCGAGGCGTCTTCGTCGCGAACTCAACTGATGTCATCAACATCACAGATTCAGAGTTCTTGGGTCGCTTAACAGACACCTATAAAATTCGTTGGAAAGGCTTTGATTTAAAAGCTCTTTGGCACGCAATTGGTGCGCAAAAACCAATCGCAGCGTGGGATTCGCAGTTGGCGGCTTACGTGATGAAAGCTGGCGACACGACAGACTTCGCAAAAATATACACAAAAATTATGATGGATAATTTGCCAGAGATGGCAACGCCAAGTCAGTTGCTGAATTGCCACGTGCATTTTGCTGCTACGTTGGCTGGTCAACTTAAAGATGTTCATGGTTTGAAAGTCTATGAAGAACTGGAATTGCCACTTGTGCGCGTTTTGCTTGCGATGGAAAAAGCGGGCATCCGTATCGATACTGAATTGCTTGCAAAGCAGTCTGCTGAAATCGGCGATATCTTAGGTGGTCTTGAAAAACAAATCCACGAAGCAGCCGGTGGCCCCTTCAATATCGGCAGTCCAAAACAGTTGGGTGGTATTCTATTTGAAAAAATGGGTCTTCCTGCTGGTAAAAAAACGAAAACAGGTTATTCAACTGACAACGAAGTATTGGAAGGACTTGATCATCCCATCGCAAAACTTGTTTTGCAATGGCGTGAACTTTCAAAATTAAAATCAACTTACGTCGATGCATTGCCAACAATGGTTGCAGAAAAAGACGGCCGTGTTCACACAAGTTTCAACCAAGCTTTGACGACAACAGGTCGCTTATCCAGCACACATCCAAACTTACAAAACATCCCGATCAGAACGCCACGCGGTCAACAAGTTCGCCAAGCTTTCATCGCAGATCCGAACATGAAGTTGATCTCTGTCGACTACTCACAAATTGAACTAAGAATCTTAGCCCACATCTCGGAAGACCCAGGTTTGTGCAAAGCTTTCGCCGAAGATCTCGACATCCATTCGGCAACAGCCGCAGAGATTTTCAATATCGCATTAAGTGACGTCACATCTGAACACCGTCGCACAGCCAAAGCCGTCAACTTCGGTATCGCCTACGGCCAAGGCGCATTCGGTTTGGCAGAAACACTCGGCATTTCACGCAGTGAAGGCAAAGACATCATCGATCGTTACTTCACAAAATTCCGTGGAGTAAAAGACTACATCGAAAACACAATCAAAATCGCCCACGAACAAGGTTTCGTAGAAACGCTATTTGGTCGCCGCCGCTACATTGACGAACTTAAAAACAAAAACGTCATGCTTAAAAAATTCGGCGAACGCGCAGCTATCAATGCCCCGATCCAAGGTACGGCGTCTGACTTAGTGAAAAAGGCAATGATCGAATGCTACGAAAAAGTCCCACTCAAAATGCTACTACAAGTACATGACGAGTTGATCTTCGAAGGCGCTGAAGCCATGTTGGCCCAACACACACCTGCGTTGGTTAAGATCATGGAAGGCGTAGCAAGTTTGCGTGTACCTCTCAAAGTTAACTACAGCGTAGGTAACAACTGGGACGAAGCCCATTAAGACGAAACGATCCATAAACGCCCGGCTATGAACGGCTCCGCCGTTCACCCTTCGGGCTTCGTTGGAAAGTCTTGGCCTTCACTCCGACGTACGAGTAGTACGCCTCCGTTTCGGCCAAGTCTTTCCGCCTCGTATCCGAACATTTCTGAATCGCTTCTCGTTCCCGGTTTTCTGGGGAGAGGATTGGCTTGTGCGTTCCGCACTCGCCAATTTAAGCCGCAGCAATGGTTAGGTTGAATAGCAGCAATTCTTTTTAAGCAATGATCCTAAAAATACCAAAACAAAATCGCCACCGATGAGTAAGCGAGGAAACACGTTTCGTGTATTTTGCATGAGACTGTTTGTGGGTGGCGCAGAAGGAGGAGTAGGAAAGGTTCTTCGCAAAGAATATTGCTTCGAGGCTTGTATATATCTTTCTTAGGAAAATTCGAGTCCGCGGCCCCACGATGGGGCCCTTTGCCAAAGGCAAAGGAGCGGCAAGGCCTGGAGGGCCGCTCGAATTTTCCTAAGAAAGATATATCCAAGCCGCCTTCTCGAAGCAATATTCTGTCCGGAGAAGTTTCCTACTCCGTAGTCTCCCAACCAACAACACGGCCGCCTTCGAAATACACGAAACGTGTTTCCTTGCGGAAGCCTTCTGGAGTGGAAGTGTAGCGTTGGTATTTCCAGCGTTCGTTGCGGTATAAAGGGTTGCCTGATACTTCAACTATGATTGGGTCGCCCCAGGATTTTTTAACGTATTCTTGTGGCATGCCGACCGCGATGTCTTGAGCTTCCACCATTCGCTTCATTTCTTGTTTTGGTGCTTGGGTTCTTGCCCAGATATCTTTTTTGTTCATCCACTGTTGGCGACCTTCAATTGATGGAATCGTCAAGAATTGGATCTTTTCTTCATCACCGCTGAACCATGGCAGAACCTTCGAGTACTGTTCTTTTTCTTTTTTAGAACTCAATGTTCTTTCGAGTTCGCGCAAGCGCTGGCGTTGGCGAATTTCGTACATGTCATTTTCATTGAGTGAATCGGGATCTTTTCCCATTTCATAGGCCGTTTTACGAGTTGTGGTGTCTCTCATTTGGGCGCGTTGGGCAGCGTCTTGATATTCGACTTCGCCCGAACCATAGCCGCTGCTCGCAGATCTTCGCATATTAGCACAACCGACAGTCATCAAAAGAGCCGTCAAAGACACGACAAGTAAACGCATTCAGGATTCTCCTACTTCTAACATTCTATAGAAGCTCGCCCAGTTATAAAATGTTCTTGCGGGCAGCTTGGATCTTTCCTTACAATTGTCTGGGGGAAAGTCCTTGGCCGAAGAAAAAGAGAACCCGACTAAAGTACAGACAGGTGACGCTACAGCTGCAGAAGAATCTGAAGCTGAATTGATGTCGCTTGATAATTTGGATTCAGTCATTGCTGAAGCAGATCCTGAATTTGCAGAAGCACTGAATGATATCGGGCCCAATGACGGCATGGGGATTTTCAACGAAGGCGTCGGCCTTGAGTACACTCTCGATGACGAGATGAAACTTTGGCAAAGTGCCGACGGCAAAAAGAAATTACTCCTTAAATTTTTCCCCTTCGCTCCTAAGCTTAGTTTTAAAATGAAAATGATTTCGACTTCGATGCGTTTAAATCGCGCAAAATATCGAGCGAAGGTTATTCATTTCATTAAAAATATTGTGCCGATGACAGTTGGCGGAATCAAAAAAGGTTTAGGCAAAGTCAAAGGTGTGATGACAGGTGGCTTAGCTGCCTTTGGCACGTTTAGTGTGAAAAAGAAATTGGCTTTTGTTGGTTTATTAATCGCAACATTTGGCGCCATTTTCGTAGTTCAAAAAATCGTCCGCCAAGGTTTGATCCATCCAGAACAGGGGCTGTTCATGGCTTCTTTTGCTGACTGGGCAGAGCAAACTTACTACTATGACGCGACTTCAGAACACGGTGGAATGGAGTCGTTCTACGACTCGCTCAGAACACCCCAAAACATGTTGGCCCTTGATAAAATGATCGTGAATCTCCGTAGATCAGAATCATCAGGGGCAAATCCAATGGGCGCCTTCGAGTTTATCGTTGAAGGAGCCGCATCTGATGTTGTGGTTGAAATCAAAGACCGCGAGCCAGAAATGCGCGATCTTTTCCAAAGAACGATGGAAGAGATGTCGTTCGATCAATTAGCGACGGGTGAGGGTAAACAGCTTCTTTGCGAAAAACTTCGCAAGGCTGTGAACCAAGTCCTCACTAAGGGCAAAGTTCGCCGCATCTTTATCAAAACAGCGATCGTTAAACCTTAAACTGACTGACATCGATTGAATAATATTTCAAACGATCATGCAAAGTACTCTTTGGCATTCCAAGGTCAGCGGCCGTGCGTTTTTGATTCCCGCGATTCGCAGCCAAGCGCTTAATGATCATTTGTTTTTCGATTTCTTTCATTACCGGGATGTCGTTTTTGACAGCCATTTCATTCGCAGGTAACAAAGTTTTATCGAGAATTTTTTCAACGTGATCTTCTTCAATTTGCACATGCGGATACAAAGCGGCAGCACGAGTCACAGAATTTTTCAATTCACGAATATTGCCGTACCAAGGATGTTTTTTCATTCGCGCAATTGCATTGAACGAAAATCTAACGCGCATTTTTTTAGCGAATTTATAAAGCAAATCTTCGAAATCCTCCATGCGATGAACCAACGCTGGGGGAGTGATGCTGACTACATTCAGACGGAAATACAAATCCGATCTAAAAGCATTCTCACGAATTTTATCATTTAAATTCTGATGAGTCGCCGCGATGATTCGCACATCGGTGGTAACGTTGCGATCAGAGCCCACGGGGCGAATTTCATTGTTTTCTAAAGCGCGCAAAAGCTTGGCTTGCAGGCTGTAACTCAAATCGCCAATTTCATCGAGGAACAATGTACCGCCACGAGCCGCCTCAAAAGCGCCTTTGCGATCATTGATAGCGCCTGTAAAGCTGCCTTTGATGTGGCCGAATAATTCACTCTCAATCAAAGTTTCCGAAAGTGCACTGCAGTTGACACTCACAAAGGGACCAGCTTTGCGGGTGCTGGCTTCATGAAGGGCGTGGGCAATCACATCTTTACCGGTACCAGAGGGACCCAAAACCAAAACAGGGAAGTCGGTTTTTGCAACATTACCCAAAGCCTGAAGCTCTTGATTCCAAACTTCATTTCGACTTGTCAGCGTGAAGGTCGCATTTTCGGACTCTTCGTGAGTGAATAGCAAATCACGATCGCCCAAACGGACCATAGAGCCTTCACTCAATACCGCTTCAAACACACGGGTATCATTCAAATAAGTTCCTGTTTCTGAGCGGAGGTCCTTCAACATGTAAACGTCGCCGTCTTTTTTCTCGATTCGGGCGTGTCTTTCTGAAATCCCCTCACCTTGGAGGCGGATTTGGCATTGATCGTCGGTACCGATCGTCACAAATTCCCCGAGAGAAATGGTGCGGCTTTTTTCACCAAAAATTCTTAAATAAGCGTTTTTCATTTCTAATTCTCCTTAACCCCAACGTGACGGGGTGCAGAGAGGGGTATTACAAGATCCTTGCCGAATCCTCCTCGAATTTAGAGGGGGCTGGGGGAACCTCGACTCGCCTTATTATAAGGCATAGGACTGAGTTCCTAGATTTGAGAAATTGGCCGAGCTGGGGTAACCTCAGTTATGCAAAAAGTTATTAAGTTTATGAAGAGTGCTGTTTTGGCGAAGGATTATCCGGAGGCCAAGATGCCTGAGATCGCTATTGCCGGAAGATCCAATGCCGGAAAGTCTTCTTTCCTCAATGCCCTTACGAACAACAAAGTCGCAAAAGTTTCTGGTACTCCAGGTAAAACACGTTTGTTGAATTTTTTTGATGTCGGCGCAAAATACGTGATGGTCGATATGCCTGGTTACGGGTGGGCCTCTCGTGGTGGCGATGAAATGCGTGAGTGGCATAAGATGATCGAAACATATCTCACTACGCGCGAGACGTTGAAAGGTCTTTTACTTGTGATGGATATCCGTCGCGAGTGGACTGATGAAGAAGAACTTCTAAAAAAATTCTCTGAAGAGCGCGGCTTTCCTATGGCGGTTGTTTTAACAAAAGCTGACAAAATGTCTCGCAGTCAAATGCTTCAAGCTGTTGCAAAAATGAAAAAAGCTTCGCGCTTGGATGCTGTATTTGGCACTTCGGCTTTGAAACGCACAGGCCAAGAAGAGCTTGAAGACTACTTGTACGAAAATTGGATCAAAGAGGAATAGATGAAAATCATCGGTGTTATCCCGGCAAGATATGCTTCGACAAGATTTCCCGGTAAGCCATTAGCGCTTATCGCTGGGAAGCCGATGATTCAATGGACGATCGCAGGTGCTAAGAAAAGCAAATTGCTTTCAAAAGTGATCGTTGCCACTGACGATGAAAGAATCAAAGCCGCTGCAGAAGCTGTTGGTGCTGAAGTCGTCATGACAGCAAGTGATCTGCCAACAGGTAGTGATCGTATTTTTGCTGCGATAAAAAATGAAGCTTGTGATGTTGTTGTGAACATTCAAGGTGATGAGCCTTTGATCACAGGTGAGTTGATTGATTCGCTGGCGAGTGTATTCCAAAAAGACAGCTCTTTAAGCATGGCGACACTCGGTCATCCGATCAGCGAAGAAGAACTGCAATCAATGAACGCAGTGAAGATCGTTATGAACTGCAAAGATGAAGCATTGTACTTCAGCCGTTACCCAATGCCTTATTCTCGTGAGAAAGCATCAGCGGTCGGTTATGAGGGTTGTTTAAAACATATTGGTATGTACGCTTACACGAAAAAATTCTTGGGAGAGTTCTGTGAAGCTCCTCCGGCTTTGATTGAAAAAGCTGAGAGCTTAGAACAACTGCGAGCTTTGTACCTAGGTGCAAAGATCAAAGTGGTCCGTGTAGCACAAGCAAGTCTGGGCGTTGATACGCCAGAAGATTTGCAAAAAATTGAACAGGTTTTGAAGTCGGGAGGACATGGTGGCTAAGAAAGCAGCAAAAGTAGCAAGGAAGTCTACTACAACTACTAAAAAGATTTCGACAGCGAAGTCGACAAAGAAAGCTCTGAAACAAAAGTTTATCTTTGTAACAGGTGGTGTGGTTTCTTCCATCGGTAAAGGTCTTACAGCAGCAAGCTTAGGTGCTTTGTTAGAAGCTCGCGGTCATCGCGTAACAATTATGAAGTTCGATCCGTATTTGAATGTGGATCCAGGCACAATGTCTCCCATGCAACATGGTGAAGTGTACGTAACGGAAGATGGTGCAGAGACAGATTTGGATTTGGGGCACTATGAGCGCTTCACTTCAGCGATCATGACTCGCTCAAATTCCGTTTCGACGGGGCAAATCTACGACACAGTATTAACTCGCGAACGTCGTGGCGACTACTTGGGTGGTACTGTACAAGTTATTCCGCACATCACTGATGAAATCAAAGCTCGCACTTACGAAGCGGGTCAAGGCAGTGAAATTATCATCGTTGAAATCGGTGGTACTGTTGGTGACATCGAATCACAACCGTTCCTTGAAGCCATTCGTCAAATGCGCACTGATGTAGGTCATGAGAACTCTGTTCTTGTGCACGTCACGTATGTTCCATACATCGCAGCAGCTGGTGAGTTGAAATCAAAACCGACTCAGCACTCGGTGAAAGAGTTGCGTGAGATCGGTTTGCAACCAGACTTCTTGGTTTGTCGTAGTGAAAAACATATCGATGATAACCTGAAAGGCAAAATTGCCTTGTTCTGTTCGGTTAGACCAGAAAATGTTATTGCCGCCGAAGACAGTGCGACGATTTACGAAGTGCCTTTGTCGCTTCGTGCACAGAAATTGGATTCATTGATCCTTGAGCGTTTGAATTTGGAAGCTGGCAAGATTGATCTTAAAGGCTGGCAGTCGATCGTGAAGGTTTTGAAGAACCCAACGAACCATGTGAAAATCGGTGTTGTCGGTAAGTACGTTGAATTGAAAGAAGCTTACAAGTCTTTGCATGAATCATTGGTTCACGCGGGCATCGCGAATAAAGCAAAATTGGAAATCTTCTATGTCGATTCAGAAAAATTGAATGAGAAAAATGTTACGAAGACTTTAGAAAGCGCTGATGGGATCTTGGTTCCAGGTGGTTTTGGTAATCGCGGTGTTGAAGGTAAAATCACGGCGATTAAATACGCGCGTGAAAATCAAGTTCCATTCTTTGGTATCTGTTTTGGTATGCAGTTGGCGGCTATTGAGTTTGCGCGCAACGTGTGCGGAATTCAAGATGCCACTTCTCGTGAATTCCACGGCGAAGCAAAACGCAATGGTAACTTCGTGATTGATTCGATGGTTGAACAACGTGGTGTCGTCAATAAGGGCGGAACTATGCGTTTGGGTGCGTTCCCATGTCACTTGGTTGCTGGAACGAAAGTTCAATCAGTGTACAAAGAGAACAACATCTCTGAACGTCATCGTCATCGCTTTGAATTCAATAATAAATATAAAGCTCTGTTCGAAAAGAACGGCATGGTTCCTTCTGGAATCTGTAAAGAGCGCGACTTGGTTGAAATTGTTGAATTGCCGGATCATCCTTGGTTTATCGGCGTGCAATTCCATCCGGAATTTAAATCGAAGCCGTTGGCTCCGCATCCGTTATTTGTGCAATTTGTGAAAGCAAGTTTGAAGAATAGCAGCAAGTAGTAAGGAATAAGTTATGTCATCTAAAGCTTTACAGCAGGGTCTTAAGGTTATCGAAGTCGAAGCAGCAGCTATTTTAGCTCTGAAAGAACGATTGAATTCTGATTTCGAAAAAGCTGTCACTCTGATTAAAGACTGCAAAGGCAAGTTGGTTTTGACTGGCATGGGTAAGTCGGGCCAGATTGCTCGTAAATTAGCGAGTACGTTCTCTTCCACGGGAACACCCGCTGTGTTTTTGCATCCTGCTGAAAGCTCGCATGGAGACTTAGGTGTCATCGCCCCTCAAGACGTCGTTGTGGCGTTATCTTACGGTGGGGAGAGTCCTGAATTTTCTGGTATTTTGCGTTTCGTTGCTCGCAAAGGAATTCCTTTGATAGCTATGACTGGCAAACCAGGCTCTACTTTGGCGAAGGCTGCGCAAATCGTTCTCGATGTTTCTGTTTCTGAAGAGGCTTGTCCTTTGAACCTAGCTCCAACCGCGAGTTCAACTGCGACACTTGCAATGGGTGATGCCGTGGCGATGGGTGTGATGGCTGAAAAAGGTTTTAGCTCTGAAGAGTTCGCTGAATTCCATCCAGGTGGCAGTCTTGGTTACCGCTTGTTGACGCAAGTGCGTGATGTCATGCATGGGGGTGAAGCTTTACCGACGGTGACTCTGGATACACCAGTTCGTCAGGTTTTCTCGATCATGACTCATAAAGATGTTCGTGGTGCCGCGGGTATTGTTGACGACAAGGGTGACCTTGTTGGCGTGATTACGGATGGTGATATTCGTCGTCGCCTTGAGAAAAGTTCTGACCCTTTAACGGGTGTTGCGAAAGAACTTATGACAACGAATCCACGCACGATTGACGCTAATGAACTGGCTGAGAAAGCGCTGTTTATGATGGAACAGTTCCGTATTCAAATGGTGTTTGTTCTGGATAAAGAGTCGGCGCAGCCTAAAAAACCCGTCGGAATCTTACACATCCAAGATCTTTTAAGAGCTAAAGTCCGCTAGTAGACCGGATCATCCGGTTTACCTGCGTTGCTCGTCGTCGCTTCACGCCTTGTTAAAACGAATGCTTCGGCCCACGTCAACTATATAAATTTTATCTATCGTCTTGATAAAATAGTAGTAATTTTATTTATCCGGAAAATTCCGTAAAGTATCTCTATCAACAAGGAGATACATATGATTCAAGTAAGAAGATCAAACGAACGCGGCGATGCTCAACACGGCTGGCTCAATTCAAAACATACATTCTCATTCGCCGACTACTATGATCCGAAACATATGGGCTTCAGTGTTCTACGCGTTATTAACGAAGACCGTATTGATGGTGGTACTGGTTTTAATCCCCACGGTCATCGCGATATGGAAATCATCTCTTACGTGATTGATGGAGCTTTGGAACACAAAGACTCTATGGGCACGAACGCAGTTATTAAACCTGGTGAAGTGCAACGCATGAGTGCTGGCACGGGTGTCCGCCATTCAGAGATGAATCACTTGAAAGATCAAGTGACGCATTTTCTGCAAATCTGGATTATGCCGGCGCAAATCGGTGTAGAACCAGGTTACGATCAAAAATCATTTAGCAACGACTTCGGTTGCAGCGATATGATTTTGGTGGCGTCACAAAACGGCCGTAACGGTTCGATCACTGTGAATCAAGACGTGGATATGTATGCAGCGAAGGCTCAAGATGCTGGAGAGAAAAAACTAAAAACTTTCAAGCACAGACATATCTGGGTTCAAGTCATCAAAGGCAACGTGAAAGTTGAAGACACTGTTTTGAATCCTGGCGATGGCGCGGGTGTGACAGATGTTGAGACTTTGAAATTGTCTTGGGACGCGGGTTCTGAGTTTATCGTGTTTGATCTACCGTAGTTCTATTCTACTATGACGGGGGCTTTGGTTCTTTCCGCGATGTATTTATCGATTTCGGATTGAAAAGAGCCCCTTTCATTTGCAGGGATCGATTCCAGAAATGCTTTCCAATATTCTGAACGCGCAATATTCTTTCGAATCACTTCATCAGCGCGTTTAATAACCGCCAAACCTTCTGGGGTTTTTGAGCAAGCGAGATATTGAACAATTGTCGAGCTAGTATCTGAAATCGGCAAGCTGACTAATTCTGTGAATCGTGGATTGCCTTCTTTCATCGTGCGAACGATAAAATCATATTCAAGAGTATAATCCACGCGTCCTGCCGCAATCGACTGCAAGATAGTCGAGCCAAACGTATCTAAGAACTGCGTTTTAAGATTATTCGGTTTTTCGGCAATGATCTTGTCAGCGCTGGGACCGTAAGATCTTGCTTCAGTAATCAAACCGTTGAGTTCTTTATGATGAAGAATTTCGCGCAAAGAAATGCTCTTTTCGCCTTTTTTAAGAATTTTATCAGCAATTTCCTTGCGAGTAATCAGACGGGGAGCCGGCTGAATATATTGTGGAGTCGAATAGGTGAACTCTTTGCGTTTGTCGGCACTTGAGCTGCCAGGATAGCATACGAGTTTTTTATTTTTGAGTTCACTTTCAATTCTTGGAATTGAGCCCGTAAAAATAGAGTGATTGTAGTCGCTCAGATTTTTATAATAAAGTCGAAACAGTTCACTTCGGCTTGTCAGGAAAAAAGGCTGCACACTGGAAGTTTTTTCTGCCGTTGCTGTGAAAGCCCACACAATACTTTCCGATTGCAACGTTGTTGCTTTCGCATGGGCCACCATCATGAAAGATAAAACCGCCGATGCTATCATTATTGATCGTTTAACTTGCCACGCAAGTTTACGTATTCATAGATTGCATTGATGATGTGATAAAGTGAGCTGGCTTTTGGGTCTTGTTTGTTAAACTCACCATTTTCCAAAAGCGTATCCTGCCAAACTCCTTTTACTGGAATCGCTAAATACTTCCAAAGTGCTGTCATCGCTTCATCGGCTGATTTCGCAAAGCTTGCTTGTTTTTCTTTTGGTACATCAAGCCCCAATTTGACGGCTGCTTTGACACGTTCAGATTGTGGCCAGAAACGAGAGCTTTGCTTTTTCGGAGTGAAATCACTCCAGACTTCGTCGATCGCAAAGTGTTTGTCGTTGATGCCGTACTTATCGGCGATTTCGTAAATGCCGTGACGAGTGGCTTTTGTGTCAACTCCGGTAAGATCTTGATAAACGGCCATTAACCATGACCACTCATAGTGGTGACCTGGTTCGAAAACGAACTTTCCATCGTTAAGTTCTGGAGTCCAACCTTCGTTGAAGTGTTCTCCCAAGATGCCAGTTTTTTTATCGATAAATTTGTTTTTGCAAAGATCAAAAAGTTCATCAGCAAGTGCGCGCCATTCTGGAGCTTTATCAACTGCTAACCAAGCAAGGGCTGCTTCAAACATGTGCATGTGCGGATTTGATTGATAAAGTTTTTTGCCAGCTTTGATTTCTGTGTAACCGCCGCCTTCAGCGCGACGTTCAGTTTTCAAATAATTCAAGAGCTTGAGGGCTTCTTGTTTAGATTTATCGTCATGAGAAATTTCGTAACCTTGAGCTAACGCAAAAAGTGCGAAAGCTTGAGTGTAAAGTTCGCAGTCCGTTGTGTGTACCGCACCTTGTGGTGTCACGGCATGGATGCAAGAGCCATTTGTTTGAAGATAACTTTTCGAAAAAAAGCTGACCGAATTCCTAACAATTTCATGCGCCTGGTTTTTATCGAGAGAGTTGAGTTTAGCTCCTGTGACGAATGAATAAATTTGACGAGACTGAACGAGGGCTCTTCTTGGAACATCTTGTGGCTGGCCTTCGGGTGTTAGTGATTCGATGAACCCACCATTGGATTTATCAATCCCATTTTTAATCCAAAGGGGGAAAACGTCCTGGCGTAGCCAGTTTTCAGATTTTGATACCAAGTCAGTTGCCGTTTTATTCATACAGATGTCCTTTAACTGGGACTATCTTATCTGAATAAAACGGCGAAAATCAAAGAGTCAGTGCGGGTTTCCACTGCGCTGCTAGATCTTTTGTGGCCTGACCATCTTGAGAAATGTGGAGTGAAATTTTATTCGAGCCTAAGCAGTAATCAAAAGTGCTGATCTTTGCCTCAAGCGTTAGTTGGTTGCCTGAAACTGTGATTTGTACGCCATCAGGCATTTGACCAATTTGAGTCGACCAAATCATTCCTGGATAATCTAGTTCAAATTTCTGAGGAATGGAGGCCGGTGTGTCAAGCTGCCAAGTGATCGTTATGATGTACCCTTGATCTTCTTGAAAAGTATGTGGATAGCGCTTCGCAATGATTTGCAAAAGCTTCGCATCATAATCATTGTCGGATCGCGGGATTTGGTCCATCACCTCTTCATGGGTTTTAGCGAGATATTGCAGACGACCATTTAAAATTCCACAGCCAATCGAGTTCGCATCAACCGGGGTGCGAGTGACCGCCCCCGGCGAAAGCGCCCAACTTGGCAAACCAAAACCTAGAACCAAAATGCCAAGCAGGGATTTCATTACTGACCTCCGACAAACGTATACGAACCGGTGAAAGGAATCGCTTTACGTTCTTCTGAAGACTCATGAGACCAATAGTTGCTGCTATTGATGAATGTTGAGTTTGTCGAACTTGAACCAAATGTGGCGTTCAAAATATCCAAGGCCACAGCACCTAACTGGCAATATTGGTTGGGACATTTTTTAATTGCACCTGAAGCCAATTCAGCACCACGAACACCTGGGGCTGCAGGTGATGGAACTGAATTTGGATCACCGCCGTTCATTTCAACAATCGAACGTGTGACTCGGTTAATAAGATCTGCTTTTACGGAAGCTCTTAAACTATCCGTATCATAGGCAAAGCGAGGATCTTCGTCTTCGGCCTTAAACTTGAACCAATCTTCGCTGTTCTTTTCAATCAACAGTTTGGAATAGGAAGAGGAGCTGAAGAATCCACCACGAGAGCCAGATTCTTGAATGCGTTTCATCAGCTGACCAAGATTGAACGAAGCTTCGTAAATTCTCTTCGTTTGCAAATTGAATTCGAACTGTACGTTGGGTGTAAAGTGAGCGGATAATTCTGATCCGCCAATGCGTGATTTAAGTGTCTTAGCGGCATTATTGTAAAATGGGCATGACCCAGCCAGAGATAGAACGACTTGTCCCGACATAGACTCACCGAAGACAACATTGGCGTCGTCGCCGACTGTGGATCCGTCGAGATTTGTTGGTTTCAGCCCTGGTAGTTGAACTTTAAATGCTGCAGGCATGTTTAAGCCATCTGAAGACAGCTTTCTTGTATAGCTCAAAATTTGTTTGGAAAGATTCAGCCTTTGGAAAGTGAATTCAGGATTGCTTTTAGAATATTCGTCGACCAGTGCTTGCCAGTTTGCTGAAAAAGTCATCTGCCCGGTTGCGCCTTCGATATTTTTAAATGGATCAAGTCTTACTTCGGCTTCGCTGGCCAGCTTCATTGCTTGATCGTATTGCGCCAGGATTCTTGCGCGTCGAGCATCCGCAGCGGCTTCGCTTTCTTGAGAATTCGAACCTGTACGATTTCCGCCAAGAGGACCACCACCACCTAGGCCACTTCCAGATCCAAGTGGAGATCCATTGTCTTTTCGACCTGTTGAATCTCTCCAGTATTCTTTTATCAGTTTATCTGCCTGAACGTAGTTTTGTTCAATAATATTTAAAACACGCTCAAATGATTCACATCTTGTGAGACTTTGATTGGGTGAAAGACCGCTGACAACAATAGTTCCGTTAGATGGTGGTAAGACATAAACTGTTGTGCAATCCTCGTTGTAGTAAACTCCCGAACTATTTTTGGGATGCTTAATTGAAATAGACTCTGCACACTTTGGACTTAGCTGTGGGTATGCCAAAGCGGGCAAGGCTCCCAAAGCAATTGCAGCTAAAGAAAATAAATGCAATTTCATAGATTATTCCTTTTCGTAAACAAAGTTAAAAAGTTCAGAGATGAACTCATTCGTTTCATCGACCAGTGAAGTCTCAAAAAGAGTTTCATAGGCATCATTGAGGCTAATGGCCTTTATTCGAATCAAATCGTTTTCTTCTAGCTCCATATTTTTTAGCGATGCTATTAGTTGCCCAAAATGAACGTGGGATAGTTGTTTCAATTGGGCCAAATCTTCTTCGCTGAAGCAGCGCTGTTGAGCATTACACCAATTCGCATTTTGTGGTTTTCCCAAAGGACTTTTATTTCCATGGCCATTGTTGGAAGAAGGCTGACAAGCCGACAGTCCAAATAATAAAAGCATAAGAAAAACTTTATTCAGCGTGGTTTTCACGTTGTCCTACTTTACTTGTATGTCTGGGTAAACCATGACATTAGAAAGCTGGTTTAAATATTCAAGATCATCTAAAGAGCGCGCTAGCCTTTTAATCTGGGGAAAATCGAACGACTTGATTTTCAAAGCACCCGTATTTTCGTCGACAACGGCATTCGATATTTTTAGAAATTTTGAAACATCAAATGAGTGAATGTCTTTGTTCAGAACTTCTTTCATTGCTTCATTTTGAAGAATGGCGTTCAGAGCAATAGCATCGCGGGCCGATTTTGTTTTAACCGAACGATTTTCCATCTTTTCAACCACAGAGCGAAGTTCTTGAGGTGTAATCGCGGTCGTCGCGTTAGGCATCGCTTTCACGTATCCCAAGCGAGTTCCCAACACCAGCGTGGTTTTCTTTGTCAATAAGTCGCACACAAAAGCGTCTTGTCCGGAAAGATCCAATTTGATTCGACCGTTTTCCCAAATTCTATCTTTCTGCTTTTGAATCTGTGGATCCAAAATTCTTCTGATTGATTTTGCTGTAACTCCGGCCGATTTTGAGTGTGCCCCCATCAACGATTCGTCAAGTGGTGTATCAATCGCATAGTCGGTGAAGATGGTTTCGTCTTTCATATCTCCCATCAGGGCTGTGATTGAAGCGCGATTGAGAGGAAGAGCTTCGCCCTCGAGGATGAATTCATTATCCTTCTCTTGAACGAGATCAAATAGTTCGAGTTCCCTATTGCGATCGCACTCTGAAAGGAATTTGTCTAAACCGACTTTTTTGATCAAGGGACTGCTAATTGTAAACACCGCAGTGGACTGGCCGGTTACGTTTTCCAATCTGAAAGATCCTTGGTGAACGATGCCTGTAGCAGTGACGCTGCCTTTTGAGCCGACGCGCAAAGGAAGTCTTATTACTTCGTCTTGATCAGGATAAGAAGAATATTTTTTGTCAAAGCCCCAGGCGTGAGCCTGGGAAATAGAAAGTGACATGGCGAGAATAAGTGTGAGTGATTTCATATGATTTTCCTATTTGAGTTCCATAAAAACTTTTGTTGTAGGAGCAATATTGAAAGTTGATGAATTTCGACGATAAATAATATCATTAATTTCAACATTCTCTGTGATAGGAACGTTCCACTGAGTTACTAGATTGCTGAACACTTGAGCTCTGTTTGCAACATCGACAGTGACAGTGTAAGGAACGTCGTAGCAGCTAGAGCTTCTAATGATTCCCCACAAGCTGCTTGATGATCGGCACTGGCGAGTCATGATACTTTTCGAATCGGTCATCGCTTCAGGCTGTTTGAACTCCGGAGCACCCGCTGTGACATATTTTTGCTCTTTTAAGATATCCAAAAATCTTTGAGTGAGTCGCTCGGCGATTCCATCCTTGATCATCTCTTCGAACTTGTCATTCGTTGAGCCTGCTGGAATTTCTAGTTTCGAGATATGAATTTGGAGTGCATTCGAACCCTCGGTATTAACCAAAGAATCGACGTATTCACTTCTGTTGAATTTTTCTGTTGTGGCAGTTCTGCCAATGAGACTTCCAAAAGCAGCCTTGATATCCAGACTCGCGGTATAGCTGGCAGTCGCAATCACTGGAATTGCATACGTATAGTTGGCCGTAATTGTATGGTTCATGGCTTGTTGATCAATCGTTAAAAAGGTCTGATTTTGCTTTTTCTCTTTTTTAACGAAAGGGCAAGCGCCTGCTAAAGATAATGTTAGTTCACCTTGAGCCGCACCTGAGAAATCAATTTCACCCTGGTCACCATCAATGACTCGACCGTTCCCAGGCAAAGTTGATTTTAAAACTGTTCCAAAAATAATTCCGTCTTCGTTTGCGGGTGAAGCAACAATATATTGTAAGCGTCCTTGAGAAATCTGAGCCGCTTGATAAATGATGCCATCGCCGGCATTGAGTTCTTGAGCTCTGTTTACAGTATTGGCAATTTTATTTTCAAAGAGGACATTAACTTTCATGCCTTCAATGTGATCAAGCTGCCTAAGGGATTCTGTTTGAAGAGCTTTGAGTTCTTTGATGGTTTCTACAATCTCTTTGGTTCTTTGGAGATCTTTTGAATCTTTCAATTCTTGGCGCCAAGGTTTGATAAGGTCGTTGAGTCCAATGACTTCATCTTGCATTGCAGCTAGGTTGTCACACAGACGAAGACTGGCGGAAGCACGAGGGGTTAGTGTTGCTTGTCCCACATTCTCGGGTAAAACGAAGCCAATTGTACACTCGCGATTGAAAAGAATGCCGCCGGAATTTTCTGGCACTTTTGCATTTTTCTTACAATTTGATTCCGCAATATATGGATAGCCGGATCCTGATGGCGCAGTAGCATAGGCTTGCGGTGCGAGCATTAATAAAGAAAGAAACAACTTACTTTTTAACATCGGGTGGTCCTCCAGTTTTTTGTTCGGTCGTCGAACGCAGACTGGCTGGAGCAAGGGAGGTGCCAGTGTTAATTCTCGCTCAGATTCTATATAGATGGATCTCAATGATGGTTTGTTCCGGGATTTCCGGAAATCCGGAATGAATTCTTCGGATCCGGACTTTTCGCATTCGCTTTTTCAGTTCTATTCAAACTTATTTGAGAAGACTTTGGCTCGGCCCTTGCTCTGAGGGCACCTTGCGGAGGTATTTATGAAATTGAGGGTTCTTATCACGACATTCGCTATTTTAATTTTATCGACAGCTGTTTATATTGCTTCAAATCCAAATCATGCATCTTCTCTGAAAGTAGTTAAATCAAAAGAGCGTCCTTCAGCAACAGCGCAGAAGCTCATTCCCACCGAATCGTCGTTAGCAAAATCTAATGGTCTGAACTATCAAGTCCCGCAACAACAATTAAATGCAACTATTCGAAAAGTAGATGATTCGATGGCAGATAAGCTGCGCGATGATATTGATATGGATCTAAAGCAGATCCAACATCGTCGCTACGTTGAAACTCTCAACGATCCTCGAGCGAATGCGGCAGAAAAAGAAGAGGCCCTGAAATTCATGGGTGCCTATTTAGAAAAACTCACGCGTTACATGAAAATTCGTAACCAGCAGATTCAAGCTATGATGGAGCAAAACAATGGGTAAGCTGACGATTTTCTTCATTGCCACATTTATCGCATCGTTCGCAGCAGCTTATGCTTGTCCGAAAGAATCATTTGAAGACCGAGACTTCAAAAAGGGAATCGAATTCCTCAAATCTGTGGAAGGCAGTTACAAACTCGGTGAATGCCAAATTGAAATCAAAGCGTGTGATCCAAGTCTGCCATCTCGCGAAGCCTCGAATATGTACGGCGAAGTGTTTATCAAAGATCGCTACAATCGTGATCAATACGCGCCACTTTATTTTCAATCAGAAGGTCTGCGTGAATCCCGCGCCGTGATTGAAACTTACACTAATTCCTCTTACTACCAATTTCGAGATCGGCTGTATGACCCGTTGAATGGTGCGCGCGAATCGATCTATCTTGATGTTTATAAGAATGATAAAACAGGAAAGCTCGGCAAAGTTTCGCTCGGAATTTACGGCACCAAACGAAGAGTGACGCGTTATTGGTTCTTCCATACGTCATTGTGGTCGGTTTGCGAAGCTTCTGATTTCAAACGTTAAAATCTGCTTGCCAAGTTAGGTCGGGCTCAGACAAATTGCCGCCATGGATGCTGAGACGCTTAATATTTTTCATTCAGAATTTAAGAAACGTGCGCACGATTTAAACATTCCGTATGTTGAAAGTGAGATTCGACAAATTGCAGAGAGCAAACTGGAGTCTCTCTTTAATATCGAACCACTTTATTTTAACAGAGATACAGAAGATTTTATCGCTGCAGCGGCTGCAAAAAATTTGGCGAAAACTTTGAGTACTCAATCCGACATAGATGCGGCTTGGGCATCAATGGCCGAAAATTTTCGGGATAACGCTTATTGGGGATTTCCAACTCAAGTTGAAAAACCACAAGCTCCAAGAACAAACACAGTGAAAGAACTTGCCGTCTATGTGTGGACGATGATTCAAGCTTTTCTGATCATGAAGACGGTGATCTTCTACTACGGATTAAAAAGTTCATCTGAAGATGAGACCAAAACAGGCACTAATTCGTTGCTGTTTATGCTAGCGGTGAGCTTTTCTTTTTCATCATTGCTCTACTTTGCGTGGAGAAAGAATCGCAACAAGTAGTCCAAAATTCGAAACTCAAAGTGGAAACAGGACTCGACCTCCGTCGAGGAAACTAGACCGAAGCCTAGATGAAATTCTGTCACCTCGACCATCGTCATAGTCCACGAAGGTCCTGGAATGCAAAAGGCGTGCTTGCACCGTGACATATAATTTTTCACAATGATTCGGTGACGTTAGAAATAAATAAACTCAAAAATGTAAAAATGCTCGTGTTGGATGTCGACGGAGTTTTGACCGATTGTCGCATCTGGTTCGATTCTAGCGGCGAGTGGCGCCGTTTTTATTCTGTGCGAGACGGTGTTGGTATCAAACGTCTCATGGAGAGCGGATACAAGATTGCTATCATTACTGGTAGCAAAGCTGAAGATGTTCGTGCTCGTGTGAAATCCCTCGGAATTCATTTCTTATTTGAAGGTGCTCTCGATAAGGAGCCAGCCTTCGCTCAGCTGCAAAAGGATTCTGGTTTCAAACCAGAAGAAATGGCTTATGTCGGCGACGACATCTTTGACATCCCTTTGATCAAAGCAGTGGCCTTTGGTGCAACCGTACCGGAAGCCGTCGAAGAAGTTATTGAAGTAGCTAAATACGTTGCTAAGCGCCCCGGTGGCAACGGTGCAGTCAGAGAAATTTGTGACATCATTTATAAATATGGAGCTTTCTCCTCAGGTAGGTAGTGCATGCGAGATGGATTGAAGATTCTATTTGTCCTGTTATCAGCTTTGTTATTACATCGCACGGCTTTCGCCGCTGAGGTGATCGAGCTTCCACCCGAAGAGTTGGCGCAAGAGTCCGTCTTGCCTGTCTTCGATAAACCAGTGAGCGTTAAAAACCGTAACGTCGTCACTCAGGATAAGATCGATCTAAATTTCTTTTATGGTATGGCCATGACGGAACCAATTTACGACGTTAGTAAATTCGGTATCGCTGGTTATTATAACCTTAATGAGTTCCACGCATTCGGTGTTCTGTTTGCGAAAAATTCAGGCGGTCTTTCAAAATACGCAGATCAATTGAAAGCCGAAGACATGGATTTCAGCGTAGCGCCGAAACCAGAGTCAACGTTCCTTCTTGATTACAATGCGAAGGCTTACTACGGCAAAATGTCGATGAGTAAATCGATCGTGCTGAACACGATCCTTTATGGCTCTGCAGGTATCGGGATGGTGAAGTTCCAAAACAAATCATACCCTGCGTTGGCATTGGGTCTTGGACAAAAATTCTTCTTTAATAGTCACTGGGCGTTCCGTTTTGACTTAAGAATGTATGCGAACAATGCGCCGATTCCATTCAATAAAGCAGCGAAGACAACTGATCCGAACTATCCAGCTGGCTACGGCGATTTTGAAGAACGTTTAACTTATACCAGCAACCTTGAAGCTGGTTTGACTTATTTATTCTAGAGGAGAAGAGGCAAGATGTTATCAACTAGAGTGTGCACCTTAATCAGTCTCCTTGCTCTTGCGCTGTTACCAAGCGCAAGCTTCGCGCAGGCAGAAGCCGGCACGGGCAGCGAAGATTTAGAAATCATCGAGATGGAACTCGGTAAGTCAGCTCCAAAAAACGAAGTGCGTGAGACGCCGACTTACAATGAACCATCTACTAAAGAAAATGAGATGAAAGATTTCTCGGGCTTGGGCCGCTTGGCTCCGTTCAAAGAAATTTCAGTAATCCAAAAACGCTTCATGCCAAAAACAGAGCGTTTCCAATTGTTCTTTGGACCTTCATTCATCACGAATGACCCTTGGTTCACGTCAATTGGTGCTTGGTTGAAGGGTTCTTATTTCTTCTCTGAAACTTGGGGTGTGGAGCTGAGCTACTCATTCATGTCGACAGAAGAAAGACAAGCAACGAAAGAGTTGAAAGAAAACAACAACATCAAGTCGAAGTCATTGGTATATCCAAAATCGTACATGGGCGCTGATATCATGTGGGTGCCAATCTACGGTAAGATGTCTTACTTCAACGAAAATATTATTCCATTCGATTTGTACTTCTCTGCTGGTTACGGTTCGACTGAAACTCAGTTGGGTTCAAGCGCAAGTACACTTCACATAGCTACGGGTCAGATCTTTGCGTTAAGCAAAGCGTTCGCAGCTCGCTGGGACTTCAGCTGGAATTTCTACAATGCACAAACAGAAGATAATGAGACGAACGCGTTCAACAACTTGTTCTTAACAGTTGGTGTGAGCTGGTTCTTTCCGGAGGCTAAATACAGATGAGAAAATTATCGATTCTACTATTGGCAGCAAGTTTATTGGCTCCGGTATTTGGTACCGCTCAACGTAGCAACAACCGTAACGTAAAGCGCCCAACTGCAAGAGCAGCGCAACCAGCGGTCTCTCCAGTTCGTCAACAGTTGGCAGCGGCACTTCGCCAAGCAAAAGCTGGGCAGTATGAAGCAGCATCCAATGCGTTGTTCTCATTGAGTCGCCGTCCTGAGTTGGCAGCAGAGCGTCCACAAATTAAATACGTACTTGGTACAATGCTTGTTGAGTTGAAACTTTATCAAACAGCAGCATTCCAATTCGTTGATGTTATTCGTATGAACAATCCAAAGTACTCAAAGCTGGCAATTGAAAAGCTAGCTATCGTGGCCGATGGATTGGGTGATGATACGATCTTGAACTACGCGATCTCTCGCGTTGACTTGAGCGACTTCCCGGCGAAATTGAAAGATATGATCTACTTCCGTATGGGTGAGATCAAATCGAAAAATAAAGACTTCGCAAAAGCTGAAGACGCGTTCAGCCGTGTAGCTCCATCAAGCAGCTTCTATTACCAATCGATCTTTAACCAAGGTCTTGCGCAACTTGAAACATCTCAAGTTGATCGCGCGATCCAAACATTCCAAAAAATGTTGGAAGAGCGTGAGCGCGCACCGGTTACAGACGTGAATAAAGTTTCTGCGCAAATGGCGATTGCTCGTGCTTACTATCAAAAACAAGATTGGGAAGCCGCGATCGATGCTTACTCTCGTATCCCACGTGATACTTTGATGTGGCATGATGCCGTGTTTGAACAATCTTGGGCGATGTTGCGTGCAGCTCGTTTCAGATCGGTTCTTTCAAACTTCCAAACTCTTCACTCTTCTTATTACGAAGATTTCTATATGCCAGAGAGTTTGTTGTTGCGTGCGATCGTTTACCTTTACATCTGTAAATACGACGAGATGGAAAAAGTCTTGAGCTTGTTCGAAACGACTTATGGTCCGGTTCGTTCTAAGATCGGTGACATGCTCCAAGGCACAAACGAAGCGATGGATTACTACACTGAAGTAGAAAAAGCCCAAGCGATGAAAGTGTCAGATAAAGAGTTGAAAGCTCGTCTGCCATACATTGTTTCAAGAAATATCTTGGATCAAGGTAACGTGAAACGTTCAATGGCTTACCTAAGACGTTTGAATCAAGAAAAAGCGCGCGTGGAAGCAAATCCTGCATTCCGTGCATCAGCTTTGGGTCAATACTCTTTAAAAGTTTTGGCGAATCGTGGTCGTAACACGAAATACTCAATCGGTGACATGGTGAAAGCGCACTTGTTGAACATGCGTGTTGAGCTTCGTGACCTTTACGAACAAGCCGGTTTCATCCGTTACGAGATGATCAACGGTCGTAAAGAAACATTGAAAAAGAAAATTGCTGGTAAAGATATCTCTGACGAGCAAATCGATGAAGACGTAGATCGTAAGTTCTATATCTCTAACGGTTACGAGTACTATCCGTTCCAAGGTGAGTACTGGTTGGATGAAATCGGTAACTACCACTATCTTGGAAAACAGAGTTGCGAGTAGATGAATATGAATAATATGAAGCGCCACCTCATTGTTTCAGCTCTAGTGCCAGCGTTATTAGTCAGTTCTTTAGCGTCGGCAGCCCCGGCGAAAAAGAAAGTGACAAAGCAAACTAAGAAAACTGTGACGACAACTACGACAACGTCATCGGCTGCATCGTCTTCATCTAAGAAGACGATCGGTCAATTGTTGTCTCAAGCGAACGATGCCAGCCGCGGTGGTGGTGCTCGTGTTCAGATGTCGAAAACGGATACTTCTCTTCCAACGTCAAATCTTGGTTTCAAAGCACCAGTGACGAACGTGAATATTGAAGAAGTAAAACCACCTCGTTCATCTGAAATCCTTCAACGTGATGGCGCCAACAAAGACGTTGCTAATTACGAAAGACTTTTAGATAAACAAATTCAAGAGCTTTATAAACTGACTCAAAAGTTCAAAACAAGTCCTAACCGCGGTGAATTGTGGTTGCGACTTGCAGAACTTTACGTTGAGAAGGCAAGTCTTGTCGACGGTCGTAAGCAAGATGAGTACGATGCACGCTTAAGAGAATTCCAATCTGGTAAATCGAAAAGAAAGCCAGTTTTGGATGTAGCCGATGCTCGTGACTGGAATAAAAAAGCAGTTCAATTGTATGAATGGTTCCAACGTGACTTCCCACGTGATCCTAAAAACAGCCAAGCGTTGTTCTTCTTGGGTTATAACTACTTTGAGTTGGGAGAAGTTAAGAAGGGTGCTGAATTCTACATCCGTTTAACGAAAGAATACCCAAATTCTCCATTCGTGGGTGAAGCGCAATTTGCCTTGGGTGAGTACTACTTCGAGAACGAGCAGTGGTCTGATGCTTACCGTGAATACACGGCTCTAATCAAAAACAAAAAGCATCGTCTTCACACATTCGCTTTGTATAAAGGCGCATGGTGCTTGTATCGTTTAGGAAAAACTCAGCAAGCTATGAATTATCTTGAGTACATCATCCGTCAAGGACGTGTAGCTGATAATGAAGCGGTTGCTGGTAAAACGGTCAATCGTACTCGTCTAGAGGGTGAAGCATTACGTGATATCGTTGTATTCTACGCTGAAGGTGGCGATCCAGCTCAAGCGGCTTCTTACTTCAGAAGCTTGGTGGGCAATGGCGATCCAAGTCCACAGCTAGAAAAACTGGCGTATTACTACTCTGATAAAGGGAATAAAGATTCTTCTCGTGAAGTTTTCAAACTGTTGATCGCACAAAATCCATCTGCATCAAAAGCTTTCGAGTACCAATACCAAATCGTACAAAACTATTACTATGCGAAAAATACGCAAAAGTTTAAAGATGAGTTGTACGGCTGGATCACTGGTTATGATCAGGGCAGTTCATGGTTTGAAACGAATAAAGCGAATCGCGAACTTGTTGAGAATTCAATCAAACTTCGTGAAACAACACTTCGTAACTACGTATTGCAACAGCATCAAACTGCACAGAATTCGCGTGCACCGTTCTCTCAGCAACAAGCCAATGAAGCCTATTTGCTTTATTTGAAACAGTTCCCTGATTCAGCGGTTATCGGCGACATGCACTTCTACTTTGGTGAGTTGTTGTACGATATGAAACGTTACGACGAAGCGTTTGTTCAATACAAATGGGTTGTTGATAACTCAACTGGCAGCAAGTTCTACGACAAGGCTGCGCAAAACTTAATCTTGGCGGTAGAACGTACAGTTCCATCAGATCAAGAGTTGCAAAAACGTGTAGGTGAGTCGACAGATCCTGTACCTCTTGATGCTAAAACAGAAAAGTTCGTGAAAGCGGCTCAATGGTATGTTGAGAAGTTCCCGAACTCTGAACGTACTCCAGAGATCAAGTTCCGTATCGGTCGTATCTACTATCAAAGCAATCACTTTGATGAAGCTGCGAAATACTTCCGTGAGATCGTGCAAAAGCATTCAAACACGAAGCATGCTGAATACTCTGCGAACTTGTTGCTCGATATCTATAACTTGAAGAAAGACTACGCAGGTTTGGAAAAAGCCGGCCAAGAGATGTTGGCTGTTCCAAATATCGCGTCATCTAAAACAGGTGCAGATATCCGTGGCGTACTTGAGAAGTCTTCATTTAAACGTGGTCAAGACCTCGAAGGTGAAAAGAAGTACGCTGAGTCAGCTCAAGCATTTGAGAACTTTGCTAAGCAAAATCCAAAATCGGAGCTTGCGATTACAGCGTTGTTCAATGCGGGTATCAACTATGAGCGCGCAGGTATGAATGGTCCAGCGATCAATCAGTACCAAACGTTGATGGCATCCAAAGATCCACAAGCTGTGAAGTTGAAACCAAAAGTAACAAGACTCTTGGCGAAACAATACCAAGATTCTGCACAGTTCGAGGAAGCTGCGAAATTGTACAGACAAGCAGCTGATGAAGATCCAAAAGATCCTCTCGCTCCGAACTTTATCTTCAATGCCGCGGTTCTTTACGAGGCGTTGGGTAAACGTGATGCTGCAATCCGCGCTTACACAGACTTTACTAAAGTGAACAAAAAACAACGTGATAACACAGAGGTTATCTTCTCCATGGCACAAATCCACCGTAAGGCGGGTCAACGTGGCGCTGCGATCTCTCGTTACACTGAGTATGTTGAGCAAGGTGGAAGTGATCAGGAAAAAGTCGTTGAATCGGCTTACTGGGTTGCTGAACTTTATCAACAGCAACGTTCGATCACAAAAGCTGAAGAATGGCGCAAGAAAACCATTTCTATCCAAAGAAGATTTGCTCCAAATAAGAAGGGCGTAGGCGCTTCTTATGCGGCGAAATTCAAAATGATGGATGCAATGGAAACGTACAAAGAAATGAGAGCAATCAACTTCCCGAAAAACCCTGCTGGTCAAAAAGCAGCGGCGGACAAAAAAATCGGTTTGTTGACGAAATTAACAGGCGAGCTTGTTGATGTGATCAAGTACGACTCTGCAGAAGAAATCGTGACAGCACTCAGTGTCTTGGGTGAAGCAAATCAGAACATGGGTAATGCCATGATCAATGCTCCACTTCCAGCGGGTTTGAATGCCGAAGAAACTAAACAGTACAAAGAAGGTATCGGTAAATTGGCTGAGCCGTTCATGAATAAAACAAAAGAATCCTTCAAGGCGGCTGTTGAGCGCGGTTGGGAACTTGAAGTTTATAATGATGGATACCATAAAGCTTTGGCTTACATGTCAGAGGCAGATCCGAAGAATTTCCGTTCGGGTGAAGAGTATTCTCAAGAAATCAGACTTATTAACTGGATGGCTCAATAATGAAGAAGTTAATCCTCATTTCGTTGATTCTAGGTTTGGCGGGTTGTTCGACGTTCTCTCGTAGTGGAGAGGGCGGCGAATCTTCAGGTGATTCGGCAACTGCGAGCAATTACGATTCTAACTATTCTGATCCGCAAATTGATATGGATGAGCCGGGTGCTCCAGCATCTTCACGTAACAGTGAAGCGCCTCGCCCGATCGCGCCTCCATCGGCAAATCAAAGTTCGGCGTTGAACGAAGCAGTTAAAACTCAAAATGATGAACGCATTTACCATGCTTCAACTCAGATCTTGGCGACTTCACCTAACGACATCAAAGCTTTGAATGCCTTGGCGATGTATCACTTCAGAAAAGGTCGTCCTGAACTGGCTCGTTACCTTCTGAACAAAGGTATTGCTGCGAATTCACGTGTACCTGCTCTTTATTCTAATCTTGGTATCGTTCAACTTTCCCAAGATGAAAATCGTGAGGCTATCAAATCATTCCGTAAAGCGCTTGATGTAGATAGTAGTGATGCAATTGCAGCTGCGAACGTAGGTTCACTCTATATCGCTGAGAAGGACTATAACAAAGCGGCAGTAGCATTGGAGACGGCATATCGTAAAGGCGTGCGCGATCCAAAACTTCTGAACAACTACGGTATCGCTCTGACTGCTCAAGGCAAGTACGACAAAGCTCGTGAAGTTTACGATCAAGCATTGAAGGAAAACTCGAGTAACAAAGAAGCGTTATTCAATCTTGCGGTCCTTTTGGTTGATCATATGGAAAAGTATTCGGACGCAATGGAAGTTATTAATAGACTAAAGTTCGTAGGTGGACCGGCTGATTCACGTTCACAAATAAATGCTTTGGAAAATAAAGCAAAAGCTGGTTTAAAATAGGTAAGCGAGGCAAAGGAATGTCTATGCAACATCAACTTCGAGTTCTCTTCATCTTGGTATTGGCAATATTTGTCGGCGACGCCGCATTTGCGCAAGACTCTAGTGCATCATCGTCTTCATCGACGACAACAACAACGACTACGAAAACAACGAAGCGTAAAGCTACGTTGAACTTCGAAGACGAGTTGGTTGAGGGTGGTACCCAAAAGCCTGAATTGTTTTATTTGTTTCAGAAGAAAAGTTTCAACTACAAAAGGCTTATCAAGCTGAGAGAAAACTTTTTGCCTGAAATGAGAAGAACAGCAGAAGATGTACAACGCGTTCGGGGTGCTAATTGAGATCGCCATTAATATTCAGATTATTCAAAAGTGGACAGCTCGTCGGCGTAAAGCAATTTGACCAAGATCAAATTATCGTAGGTAAGGGTGGCGATGTTCACCTTGCTCTCGAAGACGATTCAGTTTCCCCAATTCACTGTTTGATCGAAAAACGTGAAGAAGGATACTACATCTGTGACTTGGGTTCTCAATCGGGAACTTTCAAGAACGGACAAGCAGTTTTGGACGAAGCTATTTCATCAGGTGATGAAGTAGATATCGGTCAATTCAAATTGTCTTTCTTTGTAGGTGTACCGAAACCTAAAACAACTCCTAATGAAAATACAGTTTACGTAGTTCCACCAACGACTCCTCCACCAAAAGTGGAAGAAATCGTGATTCCTGAACCGGAACCAGTAAATCCAGTTGAAGCTTCCATGCCGCCAGCAGCGGTAGTTAAAAAAGAAGAAGTCATTGTTGTTCCTGTTATCCCTCCGGTGATTCCAATGGATGCACCAGAGCTAGTTGAAGAGGAAGAAAAAGTCGCTGTTTCTCCAGTTCCGGTTAAGCCAGAAATTCGTAGCAAAGGCGAAAGCTTTAAAAAGAAACGTAAAGGTAAAACTTTTGCACCAACAAGTGAAATCAAAGATCTTCGTACACATTTGAAACCAGGTAAGGGCAATGTTGTACAAGTTCTGGTTGCTTGGAAAGAGCGCGTACTAACAACTTATCACTACCGTGGTAATGCCATCGTTCGCGTGGGTGCTGAAGATAAAAATCAAATTGCATTGCCAGATGGTCTTGTACCAAAAGGCTTCCCACTTGTTGAAGTAGCAGGAACTGCAAAAGTTCAGCTAACTAATGACATGACGGCAGAATTGATTTCTCCAAATGGAAATCAAACTCTTGAAGACATGCAAAAAAGTGGCAAAGCAACTCGCGTTGGTGTTGGGCAATCAATCCGCCTTGATCAAGGTGAGATGATTTACATCACACTTCCTGGTGGTAACTTGAGTTTGATCGTGCGCTACACGCCGCAATCTCCTGTTGTACCAATGTTGCCTCCGATGATGCTTTCAAGTTCTGAGTTAACGGGCTTGATCATGTCGCTTGTGATGGTTGGTATTTTGGCGTTGTATGTTTCAGCGACAACTCCAAAAGAATCGGAAGAACCGAAACAAGAAGACTTGCAGCGTATGGCTACAATGATCTTCGATAGAAAACCGGTTCCACCTCCGCCTCCCCCAGAGCCGCAGGCACCGCCTCCAGAGCCACCTAAAACTCCGCCTCCTCCACCAACACCACCTAAAAAAGTGGTCGTAGCGGATGAGAATAAAGAAGCTCAGAAAAAAGGCGCGCAAAATGCGAAGTCTGCACCAGCTGAAAAAGCAGGTCAGGCAGCAGAAGTTGCTCCTAAAGTTACAAAAGATAAAACGAAGAAGTTCACTTCAACTCGTCAAGGTGGCGCGATCAAAACGGGCGCGACAGCGGGAGCGAATGCTCAATCTGCTAATAAAGACGTGACGAAAGTGGGTCTATTCAGTGCATTCGGTGGTGGCGGCGCAAGAGCTAACATCGACAAAGCATACTCAGGATCTGGTGAAGTTCTTGGTATGGCTGATAAGGCAACAGGTTCTTCTGGTTTTAACGAAAACAGAGCCGGCGAAGATTTAGGTTCTAAGTTCAAAGATTCTGGAGCGGGCGGTAAAGGTACTGCAACTCAAGGTATCGCGGGCGTCGGAACAAAAGGTCGTGGATCTGGTCAGTCAGCTTATGGTGCGGCTGATGGTTACGGCTCGAAAAATAGCGTAGCAATTGAAGGTGGCGGTTTCGAAGAATCATTCGACGCAACTATCGATAAAGAAGCTATTCGTCGCGTGATCCGCGCGAAGAAGCATGAGCTACAAAGTTGTTACGAACGTGCTTTGAACACAATGGCAAAAGGTCGCAAGCTTGACGGTAAAATCGTTTTGGCTTGGGAGATTATTGAAAGAGGTCAGGCGAGAAATGTAAGAGTGGCAAGCTCTACTTTAGGTAACCCTGTTCTTGAAAATTGTATCCGTGACCGCTTGGCGAGTTGGACATTCCCAGAACCTCCAGCAGGTATGACTGCAGAGGTAAAGGCATATCCATTCGTACTGAACCAATCAAATTAATTTAAGAAACATTTTTTAGGAGGATTTTTCGTGAACCCAACAGCAGCAGTAGCAACAGTAGCAACAACAGATAATATGAATTTCTTGCAGAGAGCTTTCTCTGAAGGTGGATTCGTAATGTACGTGATCGCATTGATCGCGATCCTAGTTATCTGGGTGGTAGTAGATCGCGCGATGAAACTTAAAAACTTCGCCGTAGATAAAAAAGATTTCTCTGATCAAATCTTCAGAATGGTTATCGCTGGTGATATCCGTCAAGCAATCAGCTTCTGTGATGCTCGTCCAGCTCCGTTGACGAACACAGTAAAAGCGGGTCTTGTTCAAGCGATGAACAAACGCCCTGATGAAGAAATTCAAGTAGCAATGGATGCAGCTGTTATGGCTGAGATGCCAAAAGTTGAAGGTTGGACTTCATTCCTAGCAGTATTTGGTAACGTTGCCGTACTTGCGGGTCTTCTTGGTACGATCATTGGTATGATCGGTTCATTCCGTGCCGTTGCAGCAGCCGATCCAGCAACGAAAGCTTTGGAACTTTCAAAAGGTATCTCGCATGCCTTGAATTGTACCGCTTTCGGTCTTTTGGTGGCGATCGTTTCAATCGTAGCTTACGGTTTGTTCCAACACAGAATTCAAAAAACTGAGAATGAAGTTATTGAAACAAGCATGAGACTTTTGAACCTTGTTGTAGCTAATCGCGAGAAAATCAAAGACTAGTAATAGTAGGGGTAGACAATGGCTCACATAGATAGTGGTGATTCCAGCGGTCGGAAAAAGAATATTGAGCTGAATCTAGTACCGTTCATCGACTTGATGTCCGTACTTATTACTTTCCTTTTGATCACGGCTGTTTGGACTCAAGTATCTATGATCCAAATTGGTAGTTCGCTCTATGGAAAGAAATCTGAGAATCAGCCAAATCCAACACCACCGCCGAATGCGGATGTGGTGTTGAAGGTTGATGTTAAAGAAGTTGGCTATGTTTTAACTGTTGGGAAACAGGTCATGAGTCTTCCATTGGTCAGCGGCCAATTTGACGATGCAGGCTTGATTGCACAATTGCAAAGAGTGAAACAGCTATACCCAGAAAAAGTAGATGCCATCCTTGCGATGTCAGACACTTTGCCTTACGAGCAGTTGATTAAATCCATGGACAACCTTTTGGTTTCTGGATTCTCAGCGATCTCGGTAGCAACCGGAGGACCTAAATAATGGCAATTTTTAGACCTGGTGAGCGTCATCGCTACCATAACATTCTCAGTAAAAGAAAAGGTAAACGTGATACCACGGCTGTCCTTTCTTTGACTGCGATGGTCGACATGTTCACCGTACTGGTGATCTTCCTTCTGCAAAATTACAATACGACGGGCGAGATCCTCTATATTCCTAAGGATGTCGTGTTACCAAAAGCATCGAGTGTGAAAGAGTTAAAACCTTCGCACGTGGTGACGATTTCTGAAAATGAAATCCTTTTGGATAAAGACGTTGTAGCGACATTTGCAGAAGTTGCTGCGGGCGAGTACAGCGTGATTGTTCCTTTAAGAGATCAATTGGCTGCGGCTCTTCAAAAATCCAAAGCAGAATCTGAAAGCAAACTGCAAAATAAAATCCGTGATGTTGTGGAACAAACACGTGGTGAAAACGAAGAAGATCCTAACGCTTGGAGTAAAGTTACTATCCAGTGCGATAAAGGTGTCGATTTCCTCACTGTTAAAAAAGTGATGTTGACGGTCACTGAGGCTGGCGCCAGCGAAGTGAATTTCGCGGTGACAAAGCAACCTAACGAGTCGACAACAAACTAATTTCTAGTTAAGATAGTATTCGGAGCACAGTGAGACTTCACTCTGTGCTCCGAATTTTTTTATGGCTAAATTCAAGAATCTCATTTTTATCGTTCTACTCGTTGCTCTGTTTATTGAGGTTCTCATTGTATTTCCCAAAAAGTTAGAGAAAGAGTCCGAGAGCGAACCCGCTCCCACTGCTGTTGAAAGCACGCAAAAACCTGAACTCAATCCCGATGGAACTGAAAAAGCAAAGTCAGCTGTAGCAGAACAGAAGATGAAGGGCGTTCATCTGGTTGAGAGCCAAAAGGGCAATCGTGACTGGGAACTGTTCTCAGAAGCGGCTGAAGGCAGCCAAGAATCAGGTAACTGGAAAGTTTTAAAAGTCCGCGTACTATTTTATAACAAAGAAAAAATTGAATTCACCGTGACAGGCGATGAAGGATCTATCGATTATAAAACCAAAGACATGACTATTCGTGGAAACGTCACGACGAAATCGACAAATGGTTATGTGTTCAATACTCCAAGCATTACCTACTCTGCGACGACTCGCCAAATCGTCAGTCCCGAAACCGTGAACATGACAGGTCCTAAGGATTCTTCAGGACAAGGCATGGCATTAACGGGAGGCAGAATGACTTCATTTATCGACACGACAAAAATGGTGATCGATAAAGGTGTCAGAGCGAAAAAGCCAATGCAAGACGGAAAAACTTTTGCTGTGGCAGCAGATGCAGCTGAATTTAACGGTCGCAATAATCAGGCGAAATTCCGTGGCACTGTGCAAATGAGTTATGATCAAATGAAACTCGAGGGACCCGAAGCGACTTTCCTTTATCAAAAAGGCATGGATCTACTTACTTCCGTTTCAATTAATGGTGGTGTGAAGGTCAGTGATGTGGACAAATTCGCGACCTCAGAAAGTGTGAACCTCGACCTGCTTGCAAACAAGTACACTTTCAAGGGGCGTCCTAAAGTGGTACAAAACGCTGACGAACTCAGCGGCGAGGAAATCATTTTCCTTGATGGCGGAAAGCGGGTTAGAGTGGAAAAAGTCCGCGCAAAAATGGAGAAGAAGTCAGAATGAGTATTTTGACCATCAAAGACATTTCAAAATCGTTTAAAAAGCGCAAAGTCGTTGATGGCGCCTCTTTCTCTGTTGAGTCAGGGCAAGTTGTTGGACTGCTTGGTCCCAATGGCGCTGGTAAGACGACATCGTTTTACATGGTTGTGGGTCTTGTTCAACCGGACTCGGGCACGATCAATATCGACGAACACAGCATTACCAGTGAGCCAATGTATAAAAGAGCTCGCGTAGGGTTAAGTTATCTAGCCCAAGAGCCGAGTATCTTTAGGAAGCTTTCGGTAGCAGACAATATCACCGTCGCTTTGGAAGCTCACGGTTACGATGGGGCTCAACGAGCGGAGAGATTAGAACAACTGATCTCTGATTTCCGTGTCGGTCACATTCGCGATAGTTATGGTTATGCATTATCGGGTGGTGAGCGTCGTCGTGTGGAAATTGCTCGAGCACTGGCAGGGGATCCAAAGTTTTTGCTTCTGGATGAACCATTCGCAGGTATCGATCCGATTGCGGTCGGCGATATTCAAAACATCATCCGCGAGCTTAAGGCCAAAGGTATAGGAGTTCTTATCACGGATCACAACGTGCGTGAGACTTTAGGTATTTGTGATTATGCTTATATACTGAAGGATGGAAAGATCCAGGTGAGCGGAAGTTCTGATGAAATCGCAAATTCAGAACTTGCTCGTAAGTTTTATCTTGGTGAAAATTTCCGTTTATAGTTCGTAATTAGAAAGGATTTTCATGGCTCTCAGACAGACGATGAACCTGAGCCAGTCTCTGGTGATCACGCCGCAGTTGCAACAAGCCATCAAGCTTTTGCAAATGTCGCGCATGGAATTAGAGACAGCGGTGAGGTCTGAGCTCGAAGAAAATCCTATTCTCGAAGAGGCTGAGATTCTTAAAGAAGAAGATCTACAGCGTACTAAAGAAGCATCCACAGAAGTCGGTGATGGCGGCGAAACTATCAACGATCAAAACGTGCAAGACCCACAAAGGCAAGATGAGTTCGAGTGGGAAAGTTACTTAGAAGCAAATCAAAAACCGCCGCAGTCAGGCATGGCGGGCTCTGAAGAAATCATGAACTATGAGAACGTCATCACGGCGACTCAAACTTTGCATGATCACCTTTACTGGCAAGTAAAAATGAACGGTTTTTCTGATGAAGAGATGATGGCGGCTGATGCTTTGATTGGCGCTATCGATGACGATGGTTGGATCAAAGTTCCACTCGCACAAATTGCTGAAGAAGAAAAAATCGATTTAGGTCTTCTTGAAGACACTCTGACTTTGATTCACGAGTTCGATCCACCAGGTGTGGGCGCGCGTGACTTAAAAGAATGTCTTTTGATTCAAGCAAAACATCTCGAAGAAGACACTCATGACCTTGTTCAACTGATTAACAATCATTTGAAAGATCTTGAGAAAAAGAACTACGAAGCTATTGCTAAGGCAATGGGCCGCGATGTTCGTGATGTCATTGAAATGTGTAAGATTATCTACGCGATGGATCCAAAACCGGGTCGCGCTTACATGAGTAACGATACTCATTATGTGACTCCAGACGTTTACGTATACAAAGTTGGTGACGACTTTGTGGTTTCGTTGAACGAAGATGGTTTGCCGCGTTTGAAAATTTCTAATTTCTATAAAAACATGCTGAAAGGCGCTAAGGCCGGTCAGGATAAGACGCAAGATTATATCCAAGATAAATTGCGTTCTGCAGTTTGGTTGATCAAGTCGATCCACCAAAGACAACGCACGATTCATAAAGTAGCAGACTCGATCGTGAAGCAACAGCGTGAGTTCTTTGAAAAGGGACCTGCATTCTTAAAACCAATGGTTTTAAGAGACGTTGCCAATGATATCGGTATGCATGAATCAACGGTTTCACGTGTGACGACTGCGAAGTATATGCATACTCCGCAAGGTATTTACGAACTAAAATACTTCTTCAACTCGGGTATCAATTCTTCTGACGGTGATGCGTTGGCGAGTGAATCTGTGAAGTTGAAAATTAAAGATTTGGTCGCGAAAGAAGATCCAAAAAATCCAATTTCCGATCAAAAGATCGTGGATTTGCTGAAAGTCGAAGGCATCCAAATTGCTCGTCGTACCGTAGCAAAATACCGCGACACTCTAAAAATCTTGCCAAGTTCACAGCGCAAAAAGTACTTCTAATAATAAAGGGACCGTGAGGTTCCTTTATTATTTTCCAAAGATGTGATTCAAGGTTTCTGTCTGAATTAGTCGCGAATAGCTTGTGTGCAAAGCAAGTTCAAAATTATCAGGATCTGATGACACACCATTGGGATAACTAGGAGCAGCTTTTAGTATTTGTGCCCAAACTGCGACTACAATATTTCGTCCATTTAAATAGCAGATGATAGGTGCGCCGGAGTCGCCGCGGCGGCCGACGACGGAATCCATAGCGTTAGTAATAAAAGACGTCTCAGGCAAAGTGTAGATATCTTGATGAGCTGATACTTGCCCCGGTTTCTTTTGAACTAAGACACGAGCGACATCGGAAATCTGTTTGCCGTCTGGATTAATCCCAATCGTTTTCAAGTGCCCTCTATATAAAATCCCGGCTGTAGAATCGTTAGTACGCCCGAAGCCCTCGATGCGGCAGTTGTCATTCGGTGTGACTTGGTAATTCGAGCTCACTCTCAAAGGTGTAATATTCAATTGATTGGAGAGGGTCAAAACTGCTTGGTCATGTTCTCGATCAATATACGTATAGATTCCCGTAGAGTTATCAAGAAACTGCACGGCGGCTCCCGTGTAAACACGCGTGCCCATCTCTGTGACTTCTTGAGTGAGAGGAAGAGAAGCGTCAATCCCACTGTAGCCGCATTCGGCAACTATGGTAGCCATATGTGGCGTTGCACAGTGTGCTGCTGTCAGAATTTGATTTCTTTTCACTAAAGATCCTGAGCAAATTCCAAGTAATTTACCTCTGGCATTTCTCGATAGAATTCTGCAGGTGGCTTCGTTGCCGCCCGGAGATCTTAAATTATCTGGGCCGACAACTGCTGAAGCAGTTGCGCCTAAAGAAATGACCGCGATGATTTCACAAACCAAAAAGAGCGTGGGAAGGAAGTTTTTTTTCATGCTTAAATTGTTTGCAAAATCAATGCTTCTTGGTGATGAGTATAAGTGTTGCGCAAAGCTTTGATCTGTATAGGGCTTTGACGACAGAACAAATTTCGGAATGTTCTCATTTTGAAACATTGCTTTATCTGACTCTCTTTAGTATTTCCAAATACCAAGGTGGTTAGGATGTTCAAGCAATCAGACATCGCATTAGTTATGGCTTTACCTGGAGAGTCCCAAGGACTCTTCGAGGCTGCAAATATTCCCGTCCACTATTGTGGTATTGGAAAAATAAATGCAGCGCTGACTGCGATGGATGTGATTCATAAAACTAAGTGCAAAGTGATGATCAACTTAGGCTCCGCGGGCAGCGGGACTTTTAAAACCCACGAGCTGGTTGAGGTCTCTAGTTTTGTGCAAAGAGATATGGATGTTTCTCCGTTAGGTTTCAAAGTCGGGGAGACGCCGTTTGATCCTATTCCAGGTGCCATCGATTTAATTCCCTACTTTACGGATCTCCAAAAAGGTATCTGTGGAACAGGCGATGCCTTCGAAACAGGCGCTCCAAAAGTACCCTGCGAGCTTGTCGATATGGAAGGCTATGCACTTGCGAAAGTTTGTCGCAAAATGGGTGTTCAGCTCATTTCGCTTAAATTCATTACAGATGGTGCGGACCATAAAGCCCATGAAGACTGGGAGCAAAATCTTTTGGCAGGCGCGCATCGCCTGATCGAATATTATCGTAAAATGGTCATCCATCAATAAACAGGCTCAGGTTACCTGTCTCAAAAAAAGAATAAAAAAGTTTTAACCGGATTTTTCCTCTGGCGGGTCTCAAATTAAGGCTCAGCTTTGGTCTAGCTTAGCCGATAAGTTTTTAAGAACCAAAACGGCGGCAAGTGGGCTCGCCGAAGGAGAAAACGCATGAAACTCAACTATACCTTTAAGCACCTCGACCATTCAGACGCTCTCGTGACATACACCGAGGGGAAAATGGAAGACATAGGTAAGTTCTTGCTTAAAGAAGGTTACGGCAACGTTTACTTCAGTAAACAAAAGAATGAATTCCAAGTTGAAATCTCTGTAAACACGCGTGAGAAGTATTTTAAGGCGACTGCTTTCGGCATGGATGTTTATGCCGCTGTGGACGCAGTGGTCGATAAGCTTGAGAAGCAATTCCTAAAAACTTCAAAGCAGTTCAAAGATCACAAGAAACCAGAAAATACGAAGGAAAGCCGCATCGAGACTTCAATGCGCTTTAGAAAAGCAGCTTAGTCGTTTCGCGACGGAGCTGGAGTATAAATTCAATCAAATTTAAAAAGAGGCCGGCTTAAGGAAGTCGGCCTCTTTTCTTTTTTGGCAAGGAGCTCAGCTATTGACCCCCTTCTAAAATCTGATAGTTTGGCCCTTCGTTAAAAAGGAAGAAAAAGAGTGAAAAATTTCTTGTTTACTAGTGAATCAGTTTCCGAAGGGCATCCCGACAAAATGGCCGATCAGATCTCTGACGGCGTTCTCGATGCGATTCTAGCACAAGACCCTAAGGGTCGTGTGGCTTGTGAAACCTTGCTGACAACCGGGTTGGTGGTTGTTGCTGGTGAGATCACAACTTCAGCAAAGGTGAATTTCTCAGAAATCGCCCGCGACGTGATTAAGCGTATTGGCTATGATCACTCTGATAAAGGTTTTGACTACAAAACTTGCGCCGTCACGGTAGCAGTAGGTCAACAATCTCCAGATATCGCTGTAGGTGTAAAAGAGACTCTTTCTGACGATCAAGGTGCGGGCGACCAAGGCTTGATGTTCGGTTACGCTGTGAATGAAACTCCAGAGTTGATGCCTTTGAGCATCGCGATGTCTCACAAACTTGTGAAAGACCTTGCGACAATTCGTAAAGCAAACAAAGTAGACTGGTTGCGCCCAGACGCGAAATCTCAAGTCACTGTTCAATACGAAAACGGCATTGCAAAACGCATCGATGCAGTTGTTATTTCAACTCAGCATTCTGAAAGCGTTTCTGCTGGTACAATCCAAGAATTCATCACTGAAGAGTTGATCAAAAAATCAATTCCAGCTCAGTGGATCGATGCAAAAACTAAATTCTACATCAACCCAACTGGCCGTTTCGTAACGGGTGGCCCAATGGGCGATGCGGGTTTAACTGGCCGTAAAATCATCGTTGATACATACGGTGGTCACGGTGCACACGGTGGTGGCGCATTCTCTGGTAAAGATCCTTCTAAAGTGGATCGCTCTGCGGCTTACGCAGCTCGTCACATTGCAAAAAATATCGTGGGTGCAGGCCTTGCTGATAAGTGCTTGATCCAAGTTGCTTACGCAATCGGCGTTGCGGAGCCAGTATCAATCACTGTGAATGACTACGGCACAGGCAAAGTTGACTCTGAAATCCTTGAAAAAGCGGTTCGCAAAGTTTGGGATCTACGCCCAGCTCGCATTATTAAGGATTTGGACCTATTGAGACCGATCTACAGCCCAACAGCTGCATACGGCCACTTCGGTCGCACAGAAGAGACTTTCACTTGGGAAAAATTGAACAAAGTGGAACAACTCAAAGACGTTGTAAAATCCTTGTCTTAAGCGCTAATTAATAGCAATACTACACGCCGAGTTGTTCTTTGCAACTCGGCGTTTTTTTTAGGAAAATACGCCTTTATCGGAAGGTCGCCATGGATCCCAAATTTATAAGAAATTTCGCTATCATTGCTCATATCGATCACGGCAAATCTACATTGGCCGATGGTTTATTAAGTGCAACGGGTTCGTTGTCTGATCGCGAGAAAAAAGATCAATTTCTGGATAACATGGAGCTTGAGCGCGAACGTGGTATCACAATCAAAGCTCAAACAGTCTGTCTGGATTTCAAATCTAAAGACGGCAACATGTATCAAATCAATTTGATCGATACACCGGGGCACGTGGATTTCTCTTACGAAGTTTCTCGTTCTCTTGCAGCTTGCGAAGGCGCGATTCTTGTTGTCGATGCCGCCCAAGGTGTTGAAGCTCAAACGTTGGCCAACGTTTATTTGGCGTTGGAAAATAATCTCGAAATCATTCCTGTTCTAAATAAAATCGATTTGCCTTCTGCTGATCCAGAAGGTGTAGCAAAGCAAATTGAAGAAACTGTGGGTCTTGACTGCACAGATATCATTCATGCTTCTGCGAAAGAAAAAATCGGTATCACAGATATTCTTGAAGCGATCGTAGCGAAAGTTCCGCCTCCAAAGGCAGACAGTTCACTGACTCCTCGCGCTTTGATCTTTGACTCATGGTTTGACTCATACGCGGGCGTTGTTGTTCTTGTGCGCGCAGTTGATGGCGTAATCAGAAAAGGCGACCGCATTAAGTTCATGCAGACAGATCGTGATTACGAAGTTCTGCGCATGGGTAAATACAAACCATTCCCATTCATGGTCGACTCTTTGTCTGCGGGCGAAGTGGGATTCATCATTTGTGGTATCAAAGATATTCGCGACGTTAAAGTCGGCGATACCGTAACGGCTGCAAAAAAACCTGCTGCTGAGCCATTGCCTGGTTTCCAAAGAATCAAGCCGATGGTTTTCGCTGGTATCTTCCCCGTTGTTGCCAGCGAATACGAAAGTTTGCGCGACGCTTTGGCGAAGTTGTGTCTTAACGACTCTTCTTTGACTTTCGAGATCGAAAAATCTGCAGCTTTGGGCTTCGGTTACCGTTGCGGTTTCTTGGGCTTATTGCATATGGAAATCGTGCAAGAGCGTCTTGAGCGTGAGTTCAATCTTGATTTGATCACGACTGCACCGACGGTGGTTTATCGTATCACGCAAACAGACGGCAAAGAGTTGATGCTCGAAAATCCATCGATGATGCCGGATGAATCAAAAATCGCAAAATACGAAGAGCCTTACGTAAAAGTTGTTGTGCATACGCCAACAGAGTACATCGGCAGCATCTTGAAACTTTGCGAAGACAAACGCGGTATTCAAGTGCGTATGGATTATGTGACCGAGAAAAAGGTTATCATCGAGTACAAACTTCCGATGAATGAAATGGTCATGGACTTCTATGACCGCTTGAAATCAATTTCTAAAGGTTACGCTTCCCTTGAGTATGAATTCCTCAACTTTGAGGAATCAGACCTGGTTAAGCTTGATATTTTGATCAATGGCGAGCCTGTGGATGCGCTTTCTTTGATTCTTCATAGATCGAAAGCGGTGACTCGTGGTCGCGCTTTGGTAGAGAAGATGAAAGAATTGATCCCCCGCCAGCAATTCCAAGTGGCGATTCAGGCAGCAATTGGCTCTAAAATCGTAGCCCGTGAGACCCAAGGGGCTATCAAAAAAGACGTGACCGCCAAGTGTTATGGTGGTGATATTTCACGTAAGCGTAAACTTCTAGAGCGTCAAAAAGAAGGTAAGAAACGCATGAAGCAAATCGGCTCTGTCGATGTGCCTCAAGAAGCTTTCTTAGCCATCCTAAAAGTGGAAGAGTAGAGGACGACAGCATGAGTGACAACAAGCCGAACAAAAACACTTGGAACTTTCGTGAAAAGATCTTTTGGACTGAAGGTTGGGGTTCACTCTTCCTAGCTGTTTTCATTGCTCTTTTCATCCGTTGGGGCTTCATCGAAGCTTACGTGATCCCATCAGGCTCTATGCTGCCATCACTTTTGATTCACGATCATATCTTCGTGAACAAATTGACTTACGGTTTGCGTGTTCCATTCAGTGAAAACTGGTTGGTAAAGTTCAACGAACCAAAACGTGGCGAAGTGATCGTGTTCAAATATCCAAAAGATATGAGCACGTTCTTCATCAAACGTATTGTGGGTGAGCCGGGTGATAAGATCTATTATGAAAACGGCACTCTTTACATCAATGACAAGCCAATGGAAAAGAAAGTTCCCGTTGATCAAGCAGACTACGCTTGGTTGCGCGATGCGGACTTTCAACACGACGGCAACATGAATGATGGTAAAGACAACTACACGTTCTTCACAGAAGTACTTCAAGATAAAGAGCACAGCATCTTGCTTCGTAAAGGTGATGTGTACGAAACGTTCGGCCCTGTGACAGTTCCACCAGATCATTTGTTTGTGATGGGTGATAACCGTAACAACTCAAGTGACGGTCGTATCTGGGGCTTTTTGCCGAAGCAAAACATCTTGGGTCGTGCGATGTTCGTATGGTTAAGCTGCGAAGAAACTATTCCGGTATTACCAATGCTCTGCAACCCAATGACGATTCGCTGGACAAGATTCTTCCATCCAGTAAACTAAAAAAGAGGCTGTCGAAAGACGGCCTTTTTTCTTTGAGGGGTTGTCGTGCACGAGAATAATTCGAAAAATTTAAAAGGAACTTGGAATCAGGCGATTCTGACTTTTCTATTTCCAATTCTGCTTGTGTTCACTGTTCGTTGGGCAATTATTGAGCCGTTCATTATTCCTTCTGGTTCGATGATTCCGAATCTGCTCGTCAATGATCACATTCTTGTTAAAAAGTTTGCGATGGGTTTGAAAGTTCCTTTTTCGAATACATGGATTGTTCGTTGGGGTGGGGTTCACCGTGGCGAGATCGTTGTATTTAAATATCCTGAGAATCCCGAGATCTACTACATCAAACGTTTGATTGGTTTGCCTGGTGATAAAGTTCACATTCAAGATGGCAAAGTGATTGTGAATGATGTTGAGTGGACGCTATCTCCAACAACAGTTGAAGAAGATGGTTTTAATTATTTCGTCGAGGCGACGCCTGAGCATGCTCACACTGTGCGATTCTTTAAAGAACGCATGGAAGGTGTGCCAGCGATGACTTACACAATTCCTGAGGGAAACTATTTTTTCATGGGTGATAATCGCGATCAGTCTAGTGATGGTCGAGTTTGGGGCTTCGTGAAAGAAGATTATCTCGTTGGTAAAGCATGGCTTATTTGGCTTTCATGCGAGAACACTCTGCCTTCCATGTCTTACGTCTGTGATCCATCTCAGATTCGCTGGTCTCGTTTGTTCAAATTCTTGCAATAGTTTGTCATTTTTAAGTAACCTTAAAAGATATGAGTCGTTGGCGAGAATATCTTGTGACATTAGTAGTGGCGGTCGTACTCGCTTTGTTCGTACGCAGCTATATCGTCACTGCATACAAAGTTCCTACAGGTTCCATGCAGCCAACGCTGAAGCCGGGTGATTTTATTTTCTCTTCACGCATGTCTTACGGTCTGCGATTGCCATTAGTGGATCATGTTATTTCTCCCGTTTTGCCTGAGCGTGGCGACCTCGTTGTCTTCACTTATCCTCAACAAAAAAATATCAGTTACGTGAAGCGTGTGGTGGGTTTACCCGGCGATCGCGTGCAAGTAGTTGATGGTCGATTGGTCATCAATGAAGAGCCCGTGTCCTATGAAATGGGCGATGATCGTAGTGGTGATAATCCTAATCCTGAGATGTTTGAAATTTATCGTGAGAAAATGGCTGATCACTCTCACTCAGTGATCTTTCAAAAAGAAAGCTCCGAAAACAATTTCGGGCCCCTCGTTGTTCCGCCCGATGAAGTGTTTTTACTCGGGGATAACCGCGATGCAAGTGACGACTCGCGCTATTGGGGAACTGTTCCGGTAGATAATTTGGTTGGAAAAGTCTTCCTCGTTTGGTTGTCGCTCGATTGGCAGGCAAAATGGGGTGATGAGCGTTATCCTTCAGTGCGTTGGAATCGAGTTTTTTCTACTCTTCAATAGTCACTAGGTTGACACGAGCAACGCTGCCGCCTAGGCTTTAGTTCTAGATGTCATCTAGAAATCCCAACTCACTTATTGATTTAAAATCTCTCGAAAAAACAAAAGTCAGGGAGCTATTCTCTGTTGCGGACGCTATTTCTAATGGCGCAAGCCGTGGTGAAAATTTAAAGAAGTATCAAGGGCTCACAGGAGCCCTTCTTTTTTTTGAACCGTCAACTCGCACACGTATGAGTTTTGAAACGGCAACCGCACGACTTGGGGTTTATCCTTTGTTGCTCGATGGTGGCGCGGGAACAAGTCTTGAAAAAGGTGAAACTCTCGAAGATACGGTCTTGAATATCGCAGCAATGCAGCCTTCCTTTATAGTCATTCGCGCAGGCGAATCGCTCGATATGAATGCAATCAATCAGCAAATCGACATTCCGATTTTGAATGCGGGTTGGGGTAAAGCAGGTCATCCGACTCAAGCGTTGTTGGATGCTTACACGATTTACAAAAAGCTCGGCACACTTGAAGGTCAAAAAGTTTTGATCATCGGCGACGTCGTGCACAGTCGCGTGGCAGCTTCCCACTTCGAGTTAGCAAAGATAATGAACTATGAAGTCGCGCTTTGTGGACCGGAATCTTTCTTGCCGAAAAATCCAGCAGTTCGCGTGTTCTCAAATCTTGAAGAAGGATTGAAGTGGTCGACAGCGGCGATGGCTTTGCGTGTTCAGCTTGAGCGTCATCAAGAAAAGCATTCGCTGGCGTCATACAACTCTCAATATGGTTTAACGAAAAAAAATCTCGCTCCATTATCTCAGAATGCATTGATCATGCATCCAGGCCCCATCAATCATGGGGTGGAGCTTGATTCGGAAGTATTAGCGGATTCGCGATGTGTTGTTTTGGATCAAGTCACGAGTGGTGTTTTGATTCGCCAAGCACTTGTGCAAAATGTTTTAGAAAAGGGAAATCTATGAAGGCCTTCTTAGTTCTTGAAAGCGGTGAAACATTTGAAGGTCTTTGGCATGGAGGCGTTGAACGCGCTGGCGAAGTCGTCTTTAACACTTCTCACTCTGGCTATGAAGAAATCGCGACGGATCCTTCTTACTTCTCTCAAATCGTAGTTCTCACGGCTCCGATGCAAGGTAACTACGGCATCGACAATTCCGTTTGGGAATCAAAACGTCTTTGGATTGAGGGCTTCATCTGTTTGACGATCCAAGATACTTCTCGTGACCTTGCTTGGAAAAACCGTCTAATTGAAAATAAAATTCCTCTTGTGACTGAAATCGATACGCGTGAACTCGCTTTGCGTCTGCGTAAAGGTGGAACTCCTTGGGGAGCTCTTGTTCAAGCCGAAAACGAAGCCGAAGCGAAGAAAAAAGCTGAAGCTCTGATTGCTGAGAAAAAGAAGCTTCCCAAAGACTGGGTTTACATTGCCTCTAGAAAAGAAGTTGAGGTCCGTAAGGGCGACAACATGGTCGGTCCTCGCATCGCAGTTTTGGATTTTGGTTCTAAAGAAAACATTCTGCGTGAACTGCAAAAACGTTGTTCTGAAATCAAAATTTTTAATTCGCGTGCGTCAGTGGAGGAAGTTATGGCCTATAAGCCTGACGGTATCATGCTGACAAACGGTCCCGGTGACCCCGCAGATGTGGAAGTCGCAACGGGGACAGTTCAAAAGTTGCTGGGACAAGTACCGATCTTTGGTATTTGCATGGGGCACCAAGTTTTGGGGCTCGCTTTGGGTGCGAAAACTTATAAACTCAAATTCGGCCACCGCGGTAGCAATCATCCGATCAAAGATCAACTTTTGAATCAGATTTATATGACCAGCCAAAACCATGGTTACGCTGTTCAGGCGGAATCCCTGCCTTCTGACGTGAAAGTCACACAAACCAACCTGAATGACGGCACTGTGGCAGGATTTTATAGTGAAAAACGCAAGTGTTTAGGAATACAATATCATCCGGAAAGTTGCCCAGGGCCACATGAGGCTCAGGCATTATTTAGTTACTTTGTTGAGCGGATGATATGAACGAATATGAATTGTTAATAGAGAAGATCCTTCACCACTTTGTCGGCGAGCAATTCCGCGATGAATTGTCTTTGGCAAAACGTGAATTTTTTGAAAATGCCGGTACCTTGGATGAGAACTCTGAACACTTCGAGTCTCGCATGGCTCAGTTCTATGACTGGTACTTCTTCACACGCGAACTTAAGGGCTACGGACAAACTCCGTTAGATGCTTGCTTGCTTGTTCGTGAATTGCGTTTCTCTGATGAAGAGTTGCAATTACGTGAAATTCTCAAACAACACCGTCATTCGATTTTTGAATTTATCAAAGTTAAAAACGGCGACATCTATATTAAAGACCTTCTCGCGAACGAAAAAGTTGTCGTGAAGTCGTCGCCTTACGCATTCGGTTTTGACGAAGATGAACTTTTCACTGTGCGCCTCATTCCCAAAGGTGAATCTTTCGTATTCACTCGCGGATTCTGCTTCCACCCTGAAAGCGCAAAAAAGTTTATCTTGAGCGAAGTAAAGCGCCATCGCAAGGATCCCGATCTCGATCCCGATGTACTCATCCTTCGCCTAACTAAAATGAGATACAAATTTGAACAGTACCGACACGTGGCGCCTGAGTTGATTTATAATAACGAGGGTAAACTGTAGTAATTCTGTCCCATAACGGCCAATCGACTTCGTTGTTGAGGGCTCCTGTCCTCAACCCTGCGGACTTCGCGCAAAATTAGCATCATGCTAATTTTGTGTCTAAGATCTCGGGTCTTGCGGCTGACCATTCTGGAACAGAATTACCCGGCTCCGTTCGGGTTGTTTTGCGATGAATTGGTTTTGCATTGGGGGAATAGTGCCGCGTAAGAGTGAATTGAAACGTGTTTTGATTATTGGTTCTGGTCCTATTGTGATCGGACAGGCTTGTGAGTTCGATTATTCTGGAACGCAGGCTTGTAAGGCTCTGATGAAAGAGGGTCTTGAAGTCATACTCGTCAATTCCAATCCTGCGACTATTATGACTGATCCCGAGATTGCTACTCGGGTTTATGTTGAGCCGCTCAAAGTTGAATATCTTGATAAAATTCTAGAAAAAGAAAAGCCGGATGCGATTATTCCTACTTTGGGTGGTCAGACGGCTTTGAACTTAGCACTGGATCTTCATGCTAAGGGTATTTTGCAAAAGCATAAAGTTCAGCTTCTTGGTGCAACCCCTGATGTAATCAAAGCCGGCGAGGATCGCGAGATCTTCCGTGGTTTGCTTGATAAGATCGGTGCGAAATATCCGGCTAGTCATCTTGTTAGAACTTACGAGCATGGTTTGCAGGTTGCTGAGGAATTAGGCTTCCCAATTATCCTTCGTCCTAATTACACACTTGGTGGTGGTGGCGGCGGGATTGCGTATTCTCCTGAAGAATATAAGAAAATGCTTGTGGGTGCTCTTCATGAAAGCCCGACTTCAGAAGTTCTCGTAGAAGAAAGCATTCTTGGTTGGAAAGAATTCGAATTGGAAGTCATGCGTGATTACGCAGGTACTTTCGTGGTGGTTTGCTCGATTGAAAACTTTGATCCTTGTGGCGTGCACACGGGCGACAGTATCACGGTAGCGCCTCAACAAACTTTGAGTGATCGCGAATATCAAGACATGCGTGATGAGGCTTGTAAGATCATCAACGAAGTTGGTATTCAAACAGGTGGCGCGAATATTCAATTCGCTGTAAATCCAAAAGATGGACAACGTGTGGTCATCGAAATGAATCCACGCGTGAGCCGTTCATCAGCTCTTGCAAGTAAAGCAACCGGATTCCCGATTGCAAAAATCGCGGCATTACTGGCGATTGGTTACCGCCTTGATGAAATTCAAAATGACATCACAAAGGTCACACCTTCTTGTTACGAACCCGCGTTGGATTATGTTGTCACAAAAATCCCACGCTTTGCTTTTGAAAAATTCCAAGGTTCTAAGGATTCACTCACGACGCAAATGAAATCGGTGGGCGAAGTAATGGGCATCGGTCGTACTTTGCAAGAATCCATGATGAAGGCTCTTGCCAGTCTCGAGAAAAATGCCGAAGCCATTCCAGAAGTTATATTGGAAACGGGCAAGGTCGCTTATCCAAATAGCCAACGCATTTATCATATTTTCCAAGCCTTCCGTGAAGGTAAATCGGTTGCGGATCTTGAAGAGCTGACGCAGATCAATCCTTACTTTTTAGAGCAAATCGATTCATTGATTCGCTTTGAAACGACCTTCAAAAGTGAATTTGCGAAAAATCCCCAAGATCTTTTGTGGCAAGCAAAACGCAGAGGTTTCACGGATGCTCGTTTGGCGGCTCTTGTTGGTAAAAAAGAAATCGAAATCAGAAAAATGCGCGTTGAAAAAGAAGTTTTCCCGCGTTTCCAACAAGTAGACACTTGTGCGGGAGAGTTCGAGTCATCTACGCCGTATTTTTATTCTTCTTACTGGCCTCGCAGTTCAGCGCAAGTAAATGCGCCGAATGCAGTGGTGGTTATTGGCAGTGGTCCGAATCGTATTGGTCAAGGTATCGAATTCGATTACAGTTGCGTGCGTGGAGTGAAAGCGCTTCAACGACAAGGCAACAAAGTTATCATGGTGAATTCAAACCCTGAAACTGTGTCGACAGATTATGATACTTCCGACGTATTGTTCTTTGAACCTCTGACAGCTGAAAGCATGATTGAAATTATGCGTTTCATGAAGCCCAAAGGTTTCGTTGCGCAATTAGGTGGTCAAACTCCGATCAATATCGCTCCCGAGTTAGTCAAAGAAGGCTTCACACTCATGGGCTCTTCATTAGAAGCCATCGATCTGGCCGAAGACCGCGGTTTGTTTTCAAAAGTATGTCGCGAGTTAGATTTCGCAATTCCTAATTCTGGAATGGCGGGAGGTCTTAGCGATGCCTTGGCCCTCGAATCTAAAGTGGGTTATCCAATGATTTGCCGTCCAAGCTATGTTTTGGGTGGACGTCGAATGGAAGTTGTCGAAAACCAAGAAGAATTGATTTCTTATTTCCAACGTCACAAAGATTATATTTCTGCAGATCGCCCTTGTTTGATGGATCAATTCCTTGCTGGCGCTCTAGAGGTCGACGTGGATTTAATCCGCGGACCTGATTGGACGGTCGTTGGTGGGGTCGTCGAGCATATCGAGGCAGCCGGTGTTCATTCCGGTGACTCGATGGGTGTTTTGCCTCCACAACGTTTGAAGCTGGAAACATGTGAACGTATCGAATCACTCAGCACTCAACTTGCGAACCGCATTGGAGTTATTGGTCACCTGAATTTGCAACTCGCGGTAAAAAATGATGTGGTTTACATGCTGGAAGCCAACCCACGCAGTTCTCGTTCGGTTCCATTCGTCGCGAAAGCGACGGGCATTCCATTGATTGATCTTGGTGTAGCTGCAATGCTTGGTAAAAAGAAATCTGAACTTAAACTCGAAAACCTGAACTGGCGAAAAAATCAGCAAGTGGCTGTGAAGGGTGTTGTCTTTCCGTTCAAAAAGTTCCCAGAAGCAGACTCTATCCTAGGTCCAGAAATGAAATCGACGGGTGAGAGCATGGGACGCGGACACGATTACTCAGAAGCTCTCGCAAAAGCCTTCTTATCCAGCCACATCAAATTGCCAAAAACGGGACAAGTGTTTTTCTCGCTCCGTGATAAAGACAAAGCGGACATTGTTCCGATGGCTCGCGAACTACAACGCATGGGTTACGGAATTTCTGCGACAACGGGCACTGCACAGTATTTCAACGATAACGGCGTGAACTGTTTGTCGCTGAAAAAAGTCGATGAAGGTCGTCCGCACTGCGTAGATAAAATCCGTTCGGGTGAAGTGGCATTCGTCATCAATACAACATCAGGAAAACGTGCCATTGAGGCCAGCTTCGACATTCGTCGAGCTTGTACTGACTACAACATTCCATGCATCACGGAAAGTGACGCGGCTGAGGCTTTCGTTCTTGCTTTGAAAAACTCAAGAAATGAGTCATTATCAGTCGAGGCTTTATCGTCGATGGAGGAATTTTGAAAAACATCCTGATCATTCTGACTTTGATTTGGGGAGTTTGGGCGCATGCTGCTGAAACTCCTGCGACAACTACTGGAGAGAGTTCTCCACAACAAATCACAATCGGAGTGATCCCAGGTGGCAATCCAGAGAACTTGCGTGAGCAGTCTCTGGAATTGGCAAAAGCTTTACAAAGCACCCTGAATATTCCCGTAAACGTATACATTTCCAAGAACTATGCTGGTCTCATTGAAGCAATGAAGACGAAAAAAATCGACTTCGCGTTTTTCTCATCGCGTACTTTCGTGGAAGCTGAAAAAGAAGCGCATGCTAAAGTTTTGCTTAAAAAAGTGTGGGATCAGCCTTTTTACTACGCAACGATTATTGTTCGTCCTGAATCTAAGATCAAAAAATTGAAAGATCTTAAAGGTAAAAAGATTGCGTTTGTTGATGAGAACTCTTCATCCGGCTATCTTTATCCAGAACTTGCGATTCGCAAGGAAGGTCTGACAGATAAAGATTTTTCCGAAGTGATGTTCTCAGGTAACCATCAAGCCTCAATCGAATTTATTGAAAATAGAAAAGTCGATGCCGCTGCAGTTTTTAGTGACGATGACAAAGGTCACAAAGGCGCTTGGACTAAATTTGGTAAGGGTAAAGTTAAATACCGTATGGTTTGGATGAGCGAACCGATTCCAAATGACCCCTTCTGTGTTCGTCAGGATTTTTACGATCAATATCCTAAGGCAACTCATACTTTGATGTTTGCTTTGATTGATCTCGCTGACGCAAGTTCAAACAAAGGTAAATTCTCAGAGATTTTAGGCAATCGCGATTTGATGCCAGCAACTTCTCGCAGCTACGACCCGGTCAGAGAGATGGTGAAATCTCTTGGTGTTACAGGGGCTCAAGGTAAATAATCATGTCAGCACTCAAAGTTACGAAGCTCAATAAGACGTTTAAAGGCGGACTTTTTGAAAAAGATCGCCATGTTTTAAAAGATGTTTCTTTCGCTCTACACGAGGGAAAAACAACTGGTTTTGTTGGTTCCAATGGTTCGGGCAAGACAACTTCGATTAAGTGCATCTTTGACTTCATCAAACCGGACAGCGGCGACATCACTTTCTTTGGCGAGCCTTTATCTACAAAAGTTAAAACACGTATTGGTTACCTTCCAGAACGTCCATATCTGTATGAATTCCTCACAGGCATGGAGTTTTTAAAACTTCATTGGGAACTTTGTTATGGTCATGGTCATGCCGGATTTGAAGAACGAGCTCTCGAAGCTCTTAAAAAAGTAAATCTTGTGGACGCCAAGGATCGCCGTCTTAGAACATACTCTAAAGGGATGTTGCAAAGAGCAGGATTGGCACAAGCCATTTTGACAAAACCAGATCTTATCATTCTAGATGAGCCGATGTCGGGACTTGATCCAGATGGACGTGCGCTCGTGAAAGACATTCTCCGTGAAGAACAAAAACGGGGAGTCACTCTCTTTTTCAGCAGCCATCTTTTGCAAGACATGGAAGAGCTCTGCTCTCATCTAGTAGTCATCGATGGCGGTCAAATTCTTTATGAAGGCGAGTTGCCGCAATTTATGTCGAGCTATCAGAGTCTTGAAAAAGCCTTTTCCGTTTTGAAAGGGAAGGGGGCGGGCAATGGGTAAGATTGTCACGCTAGCCAGAACGACTCTCAGTGAGATGTTGCGTGAAAAGTTATTCCTGGTTGTGATTTTGATCGCGGCTTTATTGCTCGGGATGAGCGTGCTTTTTGGTGCGCTGTCATTTGCTGAACAAAAAAAGATCTTGGCTGACTTTGGTTTCCTCGCAATTGAAATCTCAAGCCTTGCGATTGCTCTTTTCTCAGGAAGTTTCTTGATTTCAAAAGAAATCGAAAAGCAGACACTCTTATTGATGCTTTCTCGTCCAGTTTCCCGAGGGCAGTTTATCTTCGGAAAGTTCGCTGGCGTGTTGGCTGTGAATACCTTGCTCATTCTTTTCTTGGGCCTTGTTTTGGGCTTCTTATTAAAAGCGTGGGAAGGCACTCAGCTGCTTTCATTTGCAGAAATTTGTCTGTCGCTTTGGATGCAAAGCCTTTTGATATTGGCGATGGTTCTGATGTTGAGCCTAATTGTTCGTCCCGTCTTAGCACTCTCATTGGGAATGGTGACTTATTTGTTGGGGCAATGGCTGGGAGATCTGGAATTCTTCGCTGAAAAAAGCAAAGAGATCGTTTTCATCCGCGCAGTCGAAGTTTTGCATTGGATCACGCCCAACTTCTATCGAATGAATTGGAAGTCGGCTTATTTCTTAGAAAATGGAATTCCCGGTAATCAAGTTGTGTGGATGCTAGTGCACTGTTTGGGGTGGTTTGTTCTTCTGATGCTCGTCACTAACTTCCTATTCAGGAGAAAAGACATTGTCTGATTTCGAAATTCTCAACTATGTGATCTTCGGTGTCTTGGGTGCGATGCTAGGTAGCTTTGCCAACGTTGTTATCTACCGCTTACCGAAAGAAATGAGCATCGTAAAACCGCGCAGCCACTGCTATGCCTGTGGAAAAATGGTTGCGTGGTACGATAATATACCGATTTTTAGCTGGTTTATTCTTAAAGGCAAATGCCGTAACTGTGGGGCTAAGTTCTCATTCCGTTATCCCTTTGTAGAGATGTTGATGGCTGCACTTTATGTGTTGGCTTACCATTATTCTCCGGGTTGGCCTTCACTTATTGAATACCTCATTTTCATCTTCGGTTTGGTATGTTGTACATTCATCGACTTCGATCACATGATCTTGCCGGATGAATTTACACTTTCTGGAATCGTGATCGGACTTGTCGGTGCTGCGCTCAATCCGCAACGTGAATTCTTAGATGCACTCTTTGGTGTATTGATGGGTGGGGGCTTCTTATGGGGCCTTGCTTACGTCTATTTCTTGTTCACAAAACAAGAAGGTATGGGCGGGGGAGACATTAAATTGCTCGCTTGGATTGGTGCGATGTTGGGTTGGAAAGCGATTCCATTTGTGATTATGTCTTCTGCCATCATCGGAAGTGTCGTAGGTTTGACACTCGCAAGAAAGCAAAAAGCAGGACTAAAGACTGTGATTCCGTTTGGACCTTATCTCGCACTCGGTGCGGTTATCTATTTATTTGGCGGACAGACAATTGCGTTCTGGTATCTCGAATTGTTCTTCCCTGCTTTTTAAAACTAGCCTAGCCTAGACGGGCGCTATGATGTCGCTTATTTGACATTCCCCTTTGCAACATCAATAATTTTAATTACATAGACTTGCGTCCACTGACGTTGGTCTTTGGAATTTTGGAACGCAACTGGGGAAGCAGCTCGAGAATGTTTTTTAAATCGAAAAAGCTTATAGGACTCGATATCGGTTCGAGTTCAATCAAACTTGCGGAGATGGATGTGAGCAACAGCGGTGCCACACTCATCTCGTTTGGCTTTGCACCAACTCCTCAAAACACTGTATCAGGTGGCGAAATCACAGACATCGGCTCTATCGGGATGGCTGTGCAAACTCTGCTTTCAGAAATTAAAAGTAAGAGAAAAAGCATCGCGACTGCGATGTGGGGAACTGCGGTTATCGTAAAGAAAATCACGATTCCAAAAATGGATAGGAAGTTGATCAAAGATCAGATCCGCTTCGAAGCTGAGCAATATATTCCGTTCGATATTAATAATATCAGCTTGGCTCACCACATTTTGCCGTTTAGTTCTTCTCCCGACACGATGGATATCCTTCTGGTCGCGGCACAAAATGAACTGGTCACTCAATATACTCAAGTGGTTGAGATGACTGGCTTGAACTGTAATATCTTAGATGTCAGTGGTTTTGCTTTAGCAAACAGCTTCGAAATGAACTACGGAAAAATTCCTGGTGAAATCGTTGGATTGTTGAACTTTGGTGCTTCGATCACAAACTTCGTAGTTCTTCAGCACGGCGAAATTATTTTCTGTCGTGACATCCCAGTTGGTGGAGCGAACTACACAAATGAAATTCATAAAGCTCTGGGTGTCACAACTCAAGAAGCTGAGGCTTTAAAACTATCGGCAATTTCTCGCCGCGAAGTGCCCGATGAAGTTCACAGTATCATCAGTGCAACGAACGAAGCCGTGACAGAAGAGATTCGCAGCAGCTTGGATTTCTTAGGCGCTACAACAAATGGAATAACCTTAAACCGTTGTTTCTATACGGGTGGTAGTTCTGCTACATCGGGTCTTGTGGAAACATGTTCGCGTGTGACCGGCATTCCAATGCAGCTCTTTAATCCGTTTAATAAAATTAAGGCCAACGATAAACGCTTCTCTCCAGAGTATTTAGGACAGATTGCTCCATTCGCCGGTGTGGTCACTGGTTTGGCACTTAGAAAAGCGGGTGACGTAGAATGATTAAAATCAATCTAGCCTCCCCCAATGTCGGAACAAGTTCAGCAATTGGCTCTGCCTTCGGAATGGGCGGTGGCGGTGATTCGCTTGAATTGGATTCAGAGGTTCGTAAGGAAGGTCTGAAAAGACTTTTAATTATCTTACTTCCTGCGATCGCGCTATTTGCTTACGAACAACAGAATATTCCGGATAAATCAGCACGCTTGGGACGAATGACTGCTGAGTTTAATGAAGCTCAGAATTTCAACTCCAAAGCAGAAGCTTCGGTTGCTGAAATTAAGAAATTTAAAGAAGACGAAGCGATTATTCAGTCGCGAATTACGGCACTTCAAAAGATCGCTAAAGACCGTCATCGTGAAATTCGCGTGATGGATCTTATGCAGTCTGTGATTCCAGAGAAATCTTGGCTCACGCGAGTCAACATTCAGCCTGATAAAGTTTCGATTACGGGACTTGCGTTAACAGACTATGAAGTTTCGACATTTATGGAAGCTCTGACGAAGTCAGCTTTCTTGATGGACGTCAACTTGGTCAGTTCGACAGAGATTTTGCAAGAAGGTGTTTCGCTTAAAAAATTCGAAATCACTTGTTTATTGGAGAAACCACAATGAATAAGTTATTTGAAACACTCTCAGGATTCTCATACGGCAAGACACTTATTATCGGTTTTGCCGTTGCCGGGCTCTATTACATGATGCTTTACAACGACGGTTCTGCTCTGGATGCACAAATTGGAACTATGCAAGGGCAGCTTCAGGCTGAGCTGCAAAAGAAACAAGAAACAGAGCAGACGTTGAAGCAAGCTCAAGAGATGCAAGAAAAAGTGGGTCGTCTGAGCCAACAATACCAAGAGATCTCAAAAAGATTGCCTTCGGTGTTGTTCTCTATCGACATCAATAAAGCGATTGATAGTTTTGCAAGATCTGCAGGCGTAAGCGTAAAAATCAAAAAGCCCGCGGAGAATATTAAAACTGAAGTCGTGGAAGAAGTCCCTGTAGAGGTTACTTTAGAAGGAACTTACGCGGAATTAGCACAGTTCACATATTTCGTGTCTGCAGCTGAAAGAATGAGTCGTATTAAAAACGTTACGATCAGTGAATTACCAATCGGCCCTGGTGTGAATGGTAGAAAATTGAAGTTTGAAGGAAGCGTAGTTGGTTACAAACTCGCTCCTGAAGGTGAGAAGAAGAAGTGAAGTCGTTGAGATGGATGATTTCTTATATTTTGGTAGCAGCCGTGGGGCTTTGGCTCGCATTTTTTGCGAGTATGAAGTTTATTACGCCGGCTCACTCCCAAGAAGCTCCTCACAACGGTGATTTGCCTCCGGAATTTATGCAGGAAGTGGAAAAAAGCCAAGTGCCAGCTCCACCTCCGCAGCCGGCAGCGCCTAAAGCAGGGCAGCCAGCTCAGCCAGCGCAAACGCCGCCGCCATCAAACCAACCAATTCCGGTGGGTGATGAAGTGACTGCAGGTGCGAATGCAGGTGGCAGTGGTATTTTGAACGAAGAAAATTATGTTTATGATCCAACTGGAAAAAGAGATCCGTTTAAACCTTACAAGAATTTCCGTCCTACTGTGGATGTGGGAAATCAAAGGATAACGACGGTTCTTGAACCGCTGCAAAAATACGAATTAGAGAAGCTCCTCATCGTGGGAATTCTCTGGGATGTAAAAACACCGAGAGCCCTTCTGAAAGATCCAGATGGCGCGGTTCATACGGTGGTTAGAAATACAAAAATTGGTCGCAACGAAGGAATTGTTGCAGCCATTCGTGAAGGTGAAATTGTCGTGATTGAGACCGTGTATATTGACGGCAATCCCAAAAAAGAAACCAAGATCATGGAATTCAGACGATAGAATTTCTTGAGTAGGAGGAACTAATGAACGGATTCATTAGAAAAACGCTGATAGTCGCAATGATTGCGTCTCAAATGTCCTGCACTAGTCATCCAGTGGATGATGATTTGTCACTTGATATGGGTGGACAAGATGCGGTTTCTGCTGCGGCTGACGATGCTCTTAACGAGGGTCTTGACGGCGGTGACTTGGATGCTGATTCTTCGGCAGACACTTCTTCTAAAGCTTCAAACGATTCGGGTGGTGATGACTTCGCAGAATTTGATGGCGAGTCAGCTCAACACGAGCAAGCTAACAATGGTCAATTGGGTGGTGGCGATCAAGACATGTCTATTGAAGACGAGTTGAACGATGCCAGCGGTGAAGCGCCTCCACAACAGGCAGCGACTCCGCCTCCAGCTGAAGCTCCTGCTGAAGATCCATTTGCAGATAACAACGTTGCAGCAGCACCACCTCAAGAAGCACCGATTCCTGAGCCTCAGATTGAGGAAATGAATCCTCCAGCGCCTGAAGTTGCGGCACAGCCTGAACCAGAACCTCAGCCAGAGCCAGCTGCTCCAGTTGAATCTCGTGGTCAGCCTTCAAAAATCACTAATTTAAAATTCAAAGCAAATGATACTGGCGGAACAGTGATTGTTGAGTCTGATAAACCAGTCAGCTACACAACTCGCTTTAACTCAGACTTGAATCAATTTGTGGTTGAAGTTGATAATGCAATTCTACCAGACAAATTGAAGCGCTCACTGAACACGAAAGATATCGCAGGCAGCTTCGGTGCTATCGATGCTTATCAAAATCCAGGCGCATCAACGGCACGTTTCGTAATCCAATTGCGCCCAGGCGTAGCAGAACCAGCAGTTCAAGTTGAAGGAAATAGCCTTTTGATCATGGGCTCTTCAAATGAAGCTTTGGCATCCAACGGCACCAATGGTGGTGGTCGTGAGGTAGAACACACTGGCGGCGACGACGAATCTCCAGGAGTTGAAACTGCAGGTGACGGCAAAATGCTAGCAAGCCAAAATCTTGCTGAGTTCCTAGCGGGCAACACACGCTTTTACGGTAAAAAAGTTTCGATCGAAACAAACAACATGGATATTCGTGACGCTTTGAACTTCATCACTGAAGAGAGTGGCGTGAATATGGTTATCGCGGAAGAAGTAAAAGGCAATATCAGCTTGAAGCTTCGCCAAGTACCATGGGACCAAGCTCTCGTGATGATCATGAAAGCGAAAAAACTCGGTTACACTCGTCAAGGCAATGTTCTTCGTATCGCTCCGATCGCAGACCTTAAAGCGGAAGAAGATGATGCAACTAAATTGGCTCTAGCTAAAAAAGACGTCGAACCTTTGAAAGTTCGCATGTTCCCAGTAAGCTACGGCAAAGTTGATGATCTAGAAAAGAAAATCAAAGATTTCTTAGGCGCACGTGGAAAAGTAGTAGGTGACGTCAGAACGAACTCACTTGTCGTAACAGATATTCAAGACAACCTCGAACGCGTAGCTCGTTTGATTGCAAGCCTTGATGTCCAACCATCACAAGTTTTGATCGAAGGTAAAATTGTAGAAGCTAAAGAGAGCTTTAACAGACGTGTAGGTGTTGATTGGAGAATGTCTGGTGGCAGTATTCCATTGGGGAACACTGCGCGTGGTCCTGTAAATATGCGACCAACACTAAGTGTGAATCCTACAGGGGCGACTCAGGGCCAATTTAACTTGGGTATTAACGTAGGGACATTCGATATCTTTGGTGACTTGAGTGCAACACTGGCTCTCGCTGAGACAGAAGAACAGGTAAAGGTTATTTCTTCGCCACGAATCATGGCGATGTCGAATGAAAAAGCCAATATTAACCAAACTACTGAGGTTCCAGTTAAACAGGTAACTATTAACGGTAACTCGACTCAGACAACGTACCAGTTTAAGCCACTTCAATTAAAACTTGAGGTAACTCCACAGGTAACGAGCGATGGATCTGTTATAATGACATTAGCAGTCAGCAGACAATTCCGTGGTGCTACGGTCAGTGCCATCGACGATGCTTTCTCTGTGAACTCTCGTGAGGCGCAGACAAAAGTACTCGTTAAGAACGGTCACACAGCAGTGATCGGTGGTATTTATCAAAGTGACGCCACGGATAGTGAAATTGGCGTGCCATGGTTTAGAGAGCTGCCGTTTTTGGGGTACTTGTTTAAGACAAAAGCGACAACAAAAGAAAAGTCTGAGTTGTTGATTTTCTTAACTCCAAGAATTCTGGGACAAGTTGATTCTACGAACGCTAGCCAAACTTCTGACTTCTAACTGGAAAGGGGACTGACATGAAAAAACTAATTACAATGGTGCTTTTAGCTTCCGGATTCATGTGTCTTTCCTCTTGCGATAGCAAGAACAGCCTTGAAGTTGGCGTTCCGGTTACGATCAACTACCTCACGGAAAGCACGCGTAGAAGCTGCGCTATAATGAAGGGAGAGGCTGCAAACCCTCCAGATCAGCCAGCTGGGAATGACATCGAATCTGCTTACTTCCAATTGGACCGTGTAAACTTTAAGTGGAGCGATCCAAATTCAAATCTTCTCATTCGTAAAATCACGATCACATTCCCTGGTGGGGAAATTCCAACGTGCACGCTTACGGGTGTAGATCTCATTTCTCTCTACGACAATTGGTATAAAGAGGAAGAAGCCCTAGTCGGTGGAATGACGATGATGGAAATTGACGGCGTAACTCCAAGGCTTATTCAACCTACGACAACCATTGCAGCGGACTGTCCGGTTATTTGCGGCGGCATCCCGGCAACTCAAAAGTTCCAAGCAACAGGCATTCTCGAAGTTAAAGGCGTCCAAGTCGACAAGCTAGGCAACGCCCTGAACTATCCAAGCGCCAGCATCACGACGGCTATCACAATCATCAACGAATAAAACCCTACTGCGTCATGCTAAGCCTGGCGCAGGAATGACTCCTCTCAGTTTTTCATAAAAACCTTGGTTCAAGCCGCTCTTATGTCCTATAAGCAGGACGTGGATCTCTTTTCAGCTTCTTCAGCAAATCAAAGTACATTGCCTCTGTCTGAGGTTCTTCGCCCGAAGAACTTAGATGATATTTTCGGCCAAGAAAAAACCTTGGGGCCGCAATCTAAACTTGGGCAAATGCTTCGTCGTGGATACCTGCCAAGCCTCATTATTTGGGGCCCTCCAGGTACAGGGAAGACAACCTTTGCATTGACCCTCTCGCAGCACTTTAAAGCGCACTTCGTGAACCTGAACGCCGTTGATACGGGTGCAAAAGCCCTTCGTGAAGTGGGTGAGGGGGGCCGAGATCGCCGTTTGCAGTACCAACAAAAAACGGTCCTGTTCGTGGACGAGATTCATAGATTCAACAAAGCTCAACAAGATGTGCTTCTGCCATTCGTAGAAAAGGGAGATTTGGTCCTTGTTGGCGCGACAACAGAAAACCCGAGTTACGAACTCAATCGTGCCTTACTCAGCCGTTGCCGGGTTGTGATCTTCGAAAGACTTTCAAATAAAGATCTCACTGGCATCATCGCCCGCGCGGAAGCGCATTATAAGATCCTTCTCTCAAAGCTCGTCACTCCTGAGGCGATCGATAATCTTATTGAATTTTCTGATGGAGATGCTCGTCGTCTTATCAACAGCCTTGAGATCATCTACACATTCGGTAAAGACCAAGAAGACTTCGAGCCACTCGACGTCAACAATATGCGAGACCTGCTCCAGCAGAACCCGATCGGCTACGACAAGAACTCGGAAATGCACTACGACGTTATTTCAGCGTTCATTAAGAGCGTTCGAGGCAGCGATCCCGATGCGGCCGTTTACTATCTAGCCAGAATGCTCGATGGGGGAGAAGATCCGCTCTTCATCGCCCGTCGTTTAATTATTCTTGCTTCAGAGGACATCGGAAACGCCGATCCAAGAGGTATTTCTGTGGCTGTTGCGGGCCTCCAAGCTGTTGAAGCAATCGGACTGCCTGAGGGAGCCATCTCATTAGCTCAAGTGACGACGTACTTGGCTTCGTGCCCAAAATCCAATGCCTCTTATATGTCGCTGAATAAAGCGCGTGAATTGGTAGAGAAAACGAAGACGGTGCCGATCCCATTGCACTTGCGCTCTTCCAAAACCGCATTATCAAAAGATCTTGGTTACGGCCGTGACTACAAATATCCGCATAATTATCCAACAGGTTGGACAGAGCAAAGTTATCTGCCAGAAGAAGTTCAAGGAGCCAGCCTCTATGAGCCCACAAATCGAGGCTTTGAAAAAAACATCCGCGACTACATGAATTGGATGAAAAACCGCTCCGATAAAGGCTAGAGATTCTAATTCGAATCTTTAGATATAAAAAAAGCCCGAATTTCTTCGGGCTTTTTCGTTTCATATATAAGTGATTTTGAAACTAGAATGCGCGGCTAGCGCAAACACAGATGCAGCGATTCCCGCCATGAGCTGTGTGTGAGTGTTTCGTATTCGCAGGAATCTCAACGCGATCCCCAGGGCGCAATACGAATTGGTTGCCTGAAATGTTAAAGATCATTTCGCCTTCAATGATGAAGCGCACTTCTGCGAAGGGATGGCGATGTTCTTTGATCTTTTGATTGGCTTCATAGATCTCTTCAGCGGGCTCAAGTCCTTCGCTCTCAAGAATCATATTCACCTGTTGTTGTGTCGGCACTAAGGGTGCCTGCCATCTTGTGATAATCATAAATATCCTTACTGGTACTGAGGTTAGTATCTCAAATCGGAACAGCACCGACAAGTCTCGCTAAGTCACAATTCAAGGAATCTCGAGTTGAAACGCGTAACTCTTCAAGGATTTCAAATTGCTACAGGATATGAGGCCGGATTCTCATCTTTTTGGTTTTTATTATTAAGTCCTTTTCTGGTTTGTCGATAACTCTAATGTCACTTGGAGGATGGAATTGAGTAACGCTAAATCGAAATCGACAACAACAGAACTAGATCACATCTTGAATTTCGTCGATGGCTCGAAAGGTCTTCGTGCGAAGGTTTCCGAGTCTGGCAAAGTACAAGTACGCCAGGATTTAGACGGCAAAGTATTTACATTCTCTTCTTCTGAAGTATCCGAAGTTCTGCACAGAGCAGATTCAGAAGGTAAGCCGTTCATTCAAGTGAACTTTAAGAACAACTCTAAAGTTCTTCTTACAGAGACGCTTGTAGGGTTTAAACCAGTGGAGACATTGGGCTTAGATATGACAAGAATCCCTAAAGTAGTTACGACTCCTGACCTTCAAAGCGTTTTTGATGCAATTGAAGAGTCGATGGGAGCCGATAATGGGATCGATCACGAGGTTGAAATCCTTAAAAAGGTCTACCAAGCCATCATTATGGGTGGCGAAAAAGTAGGGTTTGACCTGGCTTTTGAAAGAAAGTGGCTGAATAGATTGTTGGCATCTAAGTTCAACGCCTCAGCATAAATTCAAGCAATTTCAACATCTTAAGTGCACAAAGAGCAAGCCGAGGAGAAATCCTCGCTTTTCTTTTTTGGCGCGCCTCAACATGGACATTAAGATTTCGAAAAAAAGCCGTTGACCTTTTCGGTCAGTTACGAGAAAACCGTTCCACTTCGTTTGGGGGCATAGCTCAGCTGGGAGAGCATCTGATTTGCATTCAGAAGGTCGCAGGTTCGATCCCTGTTGCCTCCACCAAATACTTTTTAAGACTTTTGTCGAACGGCAAAAAAAATTAAAAAAGAATGTTGACGGGGACAAAAAACAGAGTAATATCTGTTCCTCGCCGACGGGTTGTGAAAGCAAAACGAATGGTGATTAAGTAGTTCGCTCTTTGAAAACTGAATAGCTAGATATAATAAGATTTTTGGGCTCTTTGAATAACGAGTAATCGTTATTCACAATTTCAAAATATATAATATATTCGAACAAACAATAGCGTAAAAGCTAGTGT